>Ga0187879_10000282_pt1 | contig 35171 bp, 18 predicted proteins | sample June2016WEW_19_1_FD_132423 | JGI IMG/M metagenome (GOLD analysis project Ga0187879, IMG submission 132423) | Peatland microbial communities from SPRUCE experiment site at the Marcell Experimental Forest, Minnesota, USA - June2016WEW_19_10 | ecosystem: Environmental > Terrestrial > Soil >... | reverse complement strand
CATGTCAGGGGGAATGTCAGGAATGTCGTTGGCCATCGTCGGTTCCTCCTCGCCCCGCTGTGCATGAGACCGACGTTAGCACTTCAGGAACGTGGAGTTAAGCAGCCTTGCCGAAGGGACACGTCACAATGGGTTCTTCCAGCGCTCAAGGAGCAGCTCCATAGTGGCCGCGGCGGTCCAATTATATTCGGGAATGCCTGCGGGGCCGCCCGCTTTCGTTTCGTAGCATTCGTGCAGATATTCGGAGCTGCTCAGGATCTCGAGCAAGCGGTCGGACAAGCGTTGAGCTTCGTCGGCGTAGCCTTGTTTTTGCAACGCTTCGACAATCCAGTAGACGAAATGCGGCCACATAATGCCGCGCCAGTAAGCCAGCGGATCGTACGTCTTATCATTGTATGCGACGCTGGGAAATGGAATCAGCCCGTTCATCTCGCTCGGGTTAAGCATGTGGTTGTGAACCATAGCATCCACGTCGCCGTGCTCGAGCGGCACGCCTGCCCAAAGCGGTATGAACATGTTGGGCGTAATCGCACGCGTCCAAGGCTCCCCCGTGTTGATATCGACATCCCAAAACGCGCTGTCGGAATGAGAATACATGCGGGCGACGAGCTTAGCGCCCAGCTCATTCGCTTTCTGCTCCCATGACTTGGCTTCGGCAGGTTTATCCAGCGCTCGGGCCATGCGCGCGAGACAACGCATGTCCATGAGAAGGAAACCTGCCAAGTCGGGTGATTCGAACTCACCCATGTTGCGGTTGGTGCGGACGGCTCCCCCTTTGTCCCAGCGCGGCGAGTTATCTCCGATCTGGCCGCCATTGCGCCATTCGGGCAAGCCATTGTGGTTGCGGTCCTGCGTCTCGAACCAAAACCGGTTGTATGCGGCGCAAGATGCATAGACCGCGCGCAAGAAATCAGTGTCGTGTGCAGTCTCGAAAATTCGCCACACTGCCCAGGAGAGAATCGGCGCTTGGCCATCGCCAGTGCGCACTTCTTCGCTCATAATGCTGGGCACAAGAGATGTGGGCAAAGGATGATCGATCAAGACGTGGATGAAGTCCTCGGCTTTCTTGGGGTCTACTTCGCGCATCCCGGAAGCGGTGAAGCAAGTGTCCCAAAACCCCATGGCCGGAAGAACGCTTCGACCCACATACGTCGAGGTGCGATTCGAAAGCCAGCGCCCGCGCCCCCTGTACTCATCCATCACCAGGGCCATCGCGGCATGTCGATAGAGTTTTTCGTACCGCGCATAGTGGCTGGGTAAGGGCGGAAGAGTTTCAAACGTTTTCGCCCAACGGGCCTTTGCTGCTTCAATCCAGTTTCCGCTGCGCCCTGTCCCGTCTTGCGCGAGGGCTTTTCCGGCCAAGTACACGGCCGAATCAGGCTGCTCGAAAGAGAAACCCGCTGCAACGACGATTCGCGTCGATGCGTGCGCGGCAATCTCAAACGGCTCGTACGTGCCAGCGAAGCGCAGAGCACCTGCCGTTCCTGCTGCCAACTCGAGTGAATTGGAGCGATCCGCCACCTTATCGCGCGAAGTGTTCCTGAACCTGACCTTTTCTGGATGAGGCAGAGAACGAATGTTCCAGTAGAGATCGACTTGGCGATCTGGCGGACCGAGATAGACAGCGGGATTATTCCATTCTGAATTTTCCTCTATCCATACAGAGAATGGTGTGTGAGTACGTCCCAGCAACTGGCTGTGTGAGTCGTATTCGAAGCGCTTGAAATTGTCATCGGAATTCGTGCTTCCCACGAGCTCGACGGCCAGTCGATGAGCCCGTGAATCCCGGTTGAGCACGTCGTAGCGGGTCAAGAGCGTATCAAGTTCGGCAAACACGGTCGTCGCCACCACCGTAATGCCTGGCTCGAAGGTTTGGCGCTCGATTACGCCATAAGGATAAAAAACGCGCTCGATCGGGCCGCCAGCGGAAGCTGGGTTGTCGTCAATGCTTACGACGCGCAAATTGTGAAGGGCCGGCACGAACACGATTGAATCATCGCCGTAGAGACCGGTGACGAATTGCGGACCTGGGCCGAGACTGTCTGCGGCTCGGCTTGTCACTTTCGCGTGCCAGCCGTGCGTAAGAAATTTCAATTCGCTCAAGTCCACGGTTGAGTGAGAGTTTTCGAAGCTGTACACCTGGTCCGTCCAAAACACACCGAAATGCGAGGCCAGATCCTTAAAGCAGGTTGGGCCAGAGCGGTAATGGATGATGTTCTTCATGGACTCGAGAAGTTCCACGTCCTGCTTGGTCTCAGCCCAAGATGTCTGACCCAATATAAGAGTCGTAACCAACAGGCACAGCGAGCTTGACGCTCTACAGCCCAACCCCATCTTCCTTCGTGACCCTGGCATGTTCTTCTCCGTTATCGGCGCGGCGCAGCTTTGAAATGCGGGGCCTGCCGCCGCTTTTAGCCCTCGCGCGAGCTTGCTCGCGCCATAAGATGAAATCGACACTGAGGAAAGCCGGCAAGCTGAGCTGAAGAAAAGCCGCAGCTAGCAAGCGGACGCACCCCAAACGTGGCAAGCTACTTAGGCTGGCCTGCTTCTGGCGTAGCCGCGCTGGTCGGTCGTTGTTGCATCTCCTGATAGAGTTGACGAGCGGAATCCTGTGACTTGCGTATTCGCTGGAACTCGGCCCATTCGCGTTCCGCGTCGGGTTTGACCCCCAGCTTCCGGTAGGCGAAGGCAAGCCGGTAGTGGACGATATCGTTCTGAGGTTCGGAGCGCTCTGCGTCCAACAGGTAATCCAGCGCCTTTTTCGGTTGGTTCAGGGAGGTCAGGGCTTTTCCCATTCCAATTTGGGCGTCGACATAATGAGGGCGGAAAGCGAGGGCGTGAGTAAAGTGTTCTACCGCGCTTTGGAAATCATTGCGTAAGCACGCCACTTCTCCCAACTCGTATTCGGCATTGGCGTCGGCAGGATTGGCAGCGAGGGCTGCTTGAAACTCCTTCTCAGCTTCGGACCGCGTGGGCTCGCCGTTGGAATAGGAAATCAAAGCTTGACCAAGTTCGAAGTGAATTTCCGGAAGGTTGGGGTTAGCCGCCAAGGCCCGGCGATATTCCTCGATGGCCCCTGGAAAATCGCTGTGGTTCATCATGGACTGAGCCAGAATCTCGCGCGTGCGCGCGGACTCCGGTGCCACCTTGACCAGTGTTGCCAAGGCGTGAGCCGCCTGCTCGGAGTGAAGGCGGTAGGCGAGGTATAGGGTATCCGGATCTTCGGGTTGCAGCGATTCAAGCACGTTCAGGAGGGCAGCGGCTTTATCGAGCTCTCCTGAGGTATAGTAAACTTCAATTAAATCCGAACCGGCCTGCATGCGCAGCTTCTCCTGCTGCAGGTGGGGAAAGACTTGCTCGAGATCGGCCTTCGCTTCGTCGAGCTTGCCCACTCGCTTCTCTGACATGCCAAGAAATGCCAGTGCGTTCCAAAGTTCAGGTTTCAGCTTCAGCGATTCCTGAAACTGCTTGATCGCCTCCGTATACTTACCCTGATTGAACGCGATGGCGCCAAGACTGGCGCGAGCCTCCGCATTGTGAGGGTCCAGACGAACGATTTCCTGAAACTCACGGACTGCAACATCCAAGTGATTAGCACGCAGGGCTTCCTGCGCCCGCGCCAGGTGAAGCCTCATATCTGTCACTTGATTATTTTGACCATACGCATTCGAGGTCGAAACAAGAAACGAAATCGCTAAACAGATATAGGCAATGGGGCATGCATTTGGATGCCTTGAATACGCCATGACGCGTCCCTTTCGCGCCTCATTTTACCACGGCGCGGTAGGCAGTCGCCGACCTGGCAATCCTCCCTCACCTATGCTGACTGCCGGCTGCCCGTTGCCTAGGTGGCGCAAGGTTGCCTTCTGCCTACCGCCGACTGCGAACTACCGACTGCCTGCTGCTGACTGCTTTCTTCGCACTAATGGATCCAGCTTCAGCTCGTCTCCTTCACGCGCCAGATAAAATGTGTTGACGGCCACGTTGGATGTGCGATCCACTTGGCCGCTGGGCCAGCGGATTTCAATCTGGTCAGCTTGCTTCATGTCCGCCATGCCAACTTGGACTCTCAAATCGTTGGCGGAGAGGTAGCTCTCATTCGCGCGCACGTCAAACATGCGGTGCAGGCTGGCGGTGGTGACGATAATTCGTGCTCCTATGCCGCTGCGGTTGCTTTTCACTCCTTCGGCCCTTATGGTGAGCCAATTTTTCCGGTTGCCACCGTCGTTGCGTAGCAGCGTGGGAACGTCATTCTTGTTAACCACTAGGACGTCCATGTCGCCGTCGTTGTCGATATCGGCAAAGGCTGTTCCTCGACCCGAACGCTTAGGCAGTTTTCGCAGACCTGCAGCTTCAGAGACATCGACGAACTTTTGGCCCTCGATATTGCGCAGCATGTAGTTGGGCTCCGTCCAGCTATCCTCTGCATGGACTTTTTCAACTTGGGGGTCGGTGTGCCCGAACGTCACCCAGAGATCCAGCCATCCGTCGTTGTCAAAATCGAAGAGCTTGGTTCCCCAGGCACAGAAATCGGGTCCGAGTTGGCCTAAGCCTCTAAGCTGCGTGACGTCGTCGAAGTTGAACGACCCATGGTTTTCGAACAGGGTGTGACTCTGATTAATCCACGTGGCGACGAAGATGTCCATGAGCCCATCATTGTTGAAATCACCTACTGTGACCCCCATCGTACCCATAGCATTGCCGTTACCATCCACCGTCAATCCCGACTCGAAGCTCGAGTCCTTGAAGGTGCCATTGCCATTGTTGATGTAGAAGAAATTGGGGCCGGAGTCGTTGACCTGGTAGATGTCCTGAAGGCCGCGATTGCCGAAGTCTCCGAAGACTACCCCAAACCCATGCCCCAGATCGCTACGGATCAGGCCTGCCGCCCTGGTAACGTCCGTGAAGGTCCCGTCACCGTTATTGTGATAAAGAATGCCTTGTTCACCCTGGAATGTATCAGGCGGGCAAGCGATGGGCACGCCCTTTAATTTGCAGGCGTTCTCGTCGCCCGGTTTTGGCGGAAGGTGCCGCGGATCGTAGCGCGAAAAATTCGCCACGTAGAGATCAAGACGGCCATCGTTGTCGTAGTCGCCAAACGCCGCCCCCATGCTCCACTTGGGGAAGTCCCAATGAGGGTCGGCCACGCCCGCCGCCTCCCCAACTTCCGTGAAGGTCCCATCCCCGTTATTGCGATAAAGCTTGTTGGGGCCGTAGCTGGTAAGGTAAATGTCCGGAAAACCGTCGTTGTTGTAGTCGCCGACCGCGCAGCCACTGTGCCAGCCCGAATCTCCCAAATGGGCCTGCGCGGTGACGTCGGTAAAAGTCCCGTCCCCATTGTTCCGTAGGAGGTAATCGTGAGGATGTTGGCCCGCGGCCTCAGACTGACGCGAAGTACCATTTACCAAGAAGATGTCTTGGTAGCCGTCGTTGTTGTAATCCAGAAAACATGCGCCTTCGCCGTTTACGTCGATCAGGTACTCGGTGGTTTCATCACCGTCGATTATCTTCATGTTGAGGCCGGCTTGCTGGGTGATATCAGTGAAAATGGGCAAAGGACCGGCAACACCGCCGGGCGCCTGGTCCGCAGACTGGACGAGGACTCGAGCCCCTGTTGCAATCAGAACAAGGACCGCAAACAGGCACGCGCAACGCACGCAAAAGGGCTTGCCGGGCTTGCTGATCATGGAATTCCCTTGCGCATCAAGGCCTGCTTTTTCAGGCGACCACACACGATTCTATCATTCTTCTCCCCAACAAGTTCTTTGCCCTACCCGGCCGCAAGGGCGGACCCGGTTGTCATCCTCGAGAGGTATGAGGGCTCATGGACATGAGCCCCCATACGGATCACTGCGAATGATTGACATTTGTGGGAAGATTCCGCTCAGGCGTAAGGTGGCCGCCGATTGCCAGCGGCAATCAGCGGCCACGGTTACCCTGAAGTTAAAAGGCGAGTCTGATGCCGAACTGGAATTGGCGCATCAAATCGCCGGCTGCGGTTACGCCGAAGACGTTGGTGATTACACCGGCTGTAGAATCGTTGGCCGTGCCGTCCGGGTTCGATTTGTTGGTGCGATTGAACAGGTTGAAGGACTCGATGCGGAATTCGAGAGAGGTGTCCTCCTTCGCGAGCGGTGATTTGAAGCGAAATGTCTTCCAAAGCGCCCAGTTCGCCGCGGCGAAGCCAGGTCCGGGAAAGGTTCCGCCGTAGTTCCCGAACCCACATGTCGGTCCGCCAGTAGTGCAGGGCGCGGGATCCGCAAACGCCGCTGGGTTATAGAATCGGCCAGCAGGAACGTTCTGGAGCGGATTCCCCACCTGGTCGGGCCGTTGGCCGAAGTCCCCGCCATTGTTCAACGAAGACGTGTCGCTCCAACCAATAAAGATAGGCAACCCACTCATTACCGAGGTCGTGCCGTTGAAAACCCAGCCTCCCAGCACGCCCCGCAGCACAGGCGAGGCATTCGCTCCCCAGTGTTGCCCCGTCCCGTAAGGCAGGTTCCATATGTGAGACAGGGTCCAGACGAACGCTCGGTTATTGCCGTCGGGAGCGATCGCAAGTTTCTGGTCGTAAGGATCCTGGGTTTCGCCTCCGCTGTACGACAGAGTCATGGCCTTTTGCCAAGTGAACACCGAATGGATCGTATACCCTTGAGCCATTCGCTTGTCCACGGTGAACTCTAGAGCATTGTAGTCACTCTCTCCGCCGGGGGCTCGCATAGTCACATTGGTGTCGATCCCGAACTCATTGTAGAGCGGCCTCCTTAATGAAATGTCACTACCGGGACCCGGCACGGCGGCGTTCATATCATACCCGTTGTAGAGGTGCCGTCCCACATTCCCGACGTAAGCCAATGACATAGTCAGGTCCGGGGCGAACTGGTGTTGTACCGTAAGGTTCCACAGGTCAAGGTAGGCATTTTGGTTCTTGAATGGAATGCCATAGGCCCCTGCCCCTGCCGGTATCGGAAGTATCCCGTTGCTGGGAAACGCGGGTATCGGCGCCGCAGGCATCGGCACGTTCGGATTGAGTACGAACGGGGTGGTCTCGGGAGGGATGGTAACCGGGAAGTAGCTATTGATCTGACTCACGTCCACGCGCGTCTGCACGGGGTAACTGCAACATAGTGTGCCAAACGCACCACCACCGTATTGCTCGTCGAAATAGCTACGGCCGAACCCGCCCCGCACAACTGTATTAGACAACACCCTGTAGGCAAACCCGAAGCGCGGTTCGAAGTTCCGATAGTTCGGCGTAACGTCGGACGACGCGGATATTGACCCCAGTTTGGCGAGGATCAAGTTTCCGGTGAGGGGATTGTAATTGACTGCGCCTCCCGGAAACACAGTGGTGGAGGGGCCGATATAGTCCCACCGAAATCCCAAGTTGAGGGTCAGTTTCGGAGTGACGCGGAGATCGTCCTCGAAGTAGGGAGCGATCCTCCAGTCGCGCTCCGCAGGGATTTGACTGAAGACCGCCAAGTCCCAGTAGGAGGGTTCACCCAAAAGGAATGTGCCCATCCCTAAACCAGTTCCTGAAATGCCAGCGTCGCTGCTGATCAACTGGTTAAATTGGAAGTCGCCGCGGGAACTCTCGTTGACAGTAAGAAAGTTTACACGGTTGCGTATCACATCCAATCCCCAACGCAACTGGTTCTTACCTATCAATTTGTTCCAGTTGGTAGCATACTCGAATTGGACGTCGTGGTCGAGTCTCGGCAACCCTTGGCCTGTGGGATCGCCCATGGTGAACCCACCCACCGGCCCGCTCACGGTAATGCCGGCCAGCCCTTGAGTTTTCGGATCGCTCGTATTGATCCCCAGAATGCCAACCTGGTTGTCGGTCATGCTCCCGACATCGGACTGGTAGCCGACAAGACCGAAACGGGCGACTCCCACACGAAACTCCGCCAGCAGGGTGGGGCTGAAGGTGTGGGTGAAGTTGATGCCCGCAAGTTGATTGCGGTAATGACCGACTTCCCCGTCCCACCCTATGGCCGAAGGGCCACCCGCCGCTCCGAACTGCTGTGGATCGTTCAGGAGCGCGCCGAGAATGGAATACCGGATAAACATCCGATTATTCTCGGACAAATTCAGGTCAACCCGCGCATCTTCCTGATCGGTTCGGTAATCTCCAGGGACCGTGCCGGTGAAATTGAGATTGTTGAGCGATTGATTGATAAAGAATTTGCTTGTATTCGTTTGCAGCAGATTAGTCAGATTCTTGGTAACTTGGTTGATCCTGGCGGCCGGGATCATGTTCGGAACGCCCCCCATCGTAAACGCCGCTCTTCCCGTTCCGTCGGGACTTCCGGTCGTAGGATCAAACACCATATTGGTCTCCGCCTGGATCGTACCACCTTCGGTGGTTGGCACCATGAGCGGTGAAGTATACGCTCCGCCGCACACCCCGTTCGAACTGGGATTCGAAGGGTTGGAGCAGAGCGGTGACCCTCCACCATTCGCAGGAAGAAGTGCGGCGGTAAGGTCTCCGGAATCGAATGCGTTGGTTGGAACGGTCGCCAGGGTCGCGAACTTTTGCGCCAGGCGGCCGCCCTGGTAATCACCAAAGAAAAACGCCTTATCCTTTTTGATGGGACCACCCAGGGTGACCCCAAAGGTGTTTTGATTGTACGGCGACGGCCCAGTCCCCAGGCCCTTGGGTCCGGTGCCCGGTATCTTTTCCGTGTAAGGATTTGCGGCAAACGTTTTATTGTTCTGGTTGAATTCCCAAGTGCTTCCGTGAAATTCGTTGGTTCCGCTCTTAGTGGAATACTGAGCCACCAGACCGCCGATTTGCCCCAACTCGGCATCATAGTTGTTCGTGGTGACCTTCATCTCTTGAATGCCATCCACAACCGGAACAATGTATTGATAGCCGCTCAGGCCGAACTGGGTGTCCGTTATTCCGTCGATCTGGTAGTTATTGGTTCCCCACTGTTGGCCGTTCGCCGTCGCTTGGTAGCCTATAGCAGGATCCTCCGCCATCCCCTGCTGGTAACTGTTCGGTGTCACCCCTGGCGCCAGGATCACCAATGCCGACACGTTGCGCTGGATGGTAGGTATCTCTTCTACAGTTGTGGTCCCCAGGGTGGCACTGACGTCGGCCTTTTCCGCTTGCAGCAAAGGCGCTGCGCCAGTAACCGTCATTTCTTGAGTCATTTGCCCGAGCTGCATGTGAGCATCGACCGTCACAGTGGAGTCCACACTGAGCACCACGTTTTCCCGGACAAACTTTTCAAAACCTGTGGCCGTGACGGTGACAGAGTAATTTCCCGGAATGAGGTTCAACAACAGATACAAGCCCGAGTTTTCGGTTTTACGCGTGGTTTCCACACCGGTCAGCACATTCGTGGCAGTGACCGTTGCGCCAGGAATGGCCGCCCCGCTCTGATCCGTAACGAAGCCACTAATCGTCCCGGATACTTGTTGGCTAAAGGCTGGGTTTGGCGAGGCAATGGCAATCATGGTGACCAGAAGTGCGAGAAGGCAAATGCGCCATCGCCGGCTAGTTTCGGTATGGCTGCGGCTAACATCTGACATTGTCTGCTTTCCTCCTTTGGCTAAATTAGCTGATTCAAGCGATGTGACGAAGGGTCGCACCGCGGCCGAACCGGTGGTTTATCCGACTTTCTCCTGGAGAGACTTCCTCGTACAGCTAATTACACCCTCTGAGATCGTTGACTACCCTGGGAAAGGCGACCAATACTGTGTGACCAATGATTATCCGGTTAAACGCGAGCAATCCTGTTGCCAGATTACTACCCGTTCAACCCACTCATAATAAAGCGCCAGCCCCGTCCCTATCGATTTCTTGAATACAAATAATCATAATATACTATTCCTCGTATATGAAAATCCATACGGCCGCCTCGGAGTGCAACAGCGGGCCTGGGGAGCCGCCAACTTCTGGTACGCAATTTCGTGCTTAGAGATAAACGGCGGCGGCTCCGCGAGGTAGGCCGCCACGCCTCGAGGCTTGCCCTCAAGCTCCTTCATGCGCCGCCAATGATTCGGATTCTCGTTTGACAGTTCACCAGGTGCGTGTTAGGTTTTGGCCGGATGTGGATTAATCTCTGCAGTTAGCCGACGGGGAAATGAATTCCTATGAAACACACCATGACAGGTTTGCTTGTCTTATGCTGTTTTGTTTTTCAACTTTCGGGGATGGCTGCCGGGGGCGATGCGAGTTTCGATCTCACGGCGACTGAAAAAGACTTCAGCCTCTATTTTCCGGCGTATCTTGCCAACGGCTTTTTCACCACCAGCACGTCGTTGCGTGGCACGGACGCGACATTAAGTTTCATGGTCGGGGTGATGGACTACACGCCGGGTGACGTCTCGCGCCCTGCCGCGCTTCCAAGTTGGGCGGAGGTCGATTATTTCGACGGCGCTCGATGGTTGAATTCAACGCCGGTGACCGCGAGCGCTTTCCGCAATTATCGTCAGACCTTGCGCATGTACGACGGGCTGCTCCACACACAGTACGATTTCGCGAGTGGCGGTCGTTCGACGCGGGTTGAGGTGACTACGCTCGTGAGTGAGGATGCCACACATCTCGGCTTAATCAGCCTGAGCCTTACGCCTGATTTTACCAGCACGGTGCGTCTGCGGTTCACTTTGCGGCCTTACCCCGCGCCCGCGCATCGCTTTGCAGTGGCCCGGCTCACCGCCCCGGAACTCGAGAAGTCCATTGCTGATGCGGGCGAGAGCCTTCGGCTGACCGATCCCACCGCGGTGGATCAAAAAGGCCGAGCGGGTGCGCTGGCGCGTCCTCCAGACCCCACGGCGCCGGACCGCGCGGCGATGTGGTATCCGGGATACGTCCAGAACCTGGCGTTTGGGGGAAGCGAGGCCCAGCGGATTCTCTGGATTACTGGCCGTGCCGTCGATGGCCCGCAGATTGCCGAGGCCGCTGCCATCAGCTTGCCGCCGGGCGTGACGCCATCGGCTGTCAAGCTCCAGCAGTCCCCCCAAGTGGTTTCCCTGGAGATCGCGTTAGCGGCAGAACGCGGCCGAACATATACATTCACTAAGTATGTGGCTGCCTCAGGGGAAAACTGGGGAGGTTTGAAGGATGCGGCCCTGAACTGGGCGGAAGGGGCGCGTAAGCAAGGTTATGACTCGCTCTTAGCAAAGCACCAGGCGGCGTGGCACGCGCTCTGGAAATCAGACATCCAGGTGGAAGGCGATCCCGAAGTGCAGAGGGTGATTCACTCTGACCTCTTCAGCCTGCTCGAGAATTCCACCGTGAACACGGGCTGGGGAATGAGCGGCTGCGGTTTGACCCCCTGTTACATGGGCCACCAATTCTGGGATAACGACGCCTGGGATTTCCCCGTTCTCGTCCTGCTTCAGCCGCAAAGGGCGAAGTCGCTCGAGATGTTCCGCTACCGCACCCTAGCTCCTGCCGAGGCGCGTGCCCGTGAGCGGCACTACATCGGAGCCATGTACCCGTGGGAGTCGGACCCGCTGAAGGGAACCGATGTGACGCCTTACATTGCGGTGGGATTCGCCGAACGAGAGATCCATGTTAACGCGGACATCGCCATCGCCAATTGGGAGTATTATTTAACGACGGGTGATGAGGCCTGGTTGCGTGATTACGGCTACCGCGTGCTGCGCGAGACGGCGGACTTCTGGGCCAGCCGCGCCAATTATAATCGCGAAAAGGACCGCTACGAAATTCTGCATGTAACTTCGCCGGACGAGGCTTACAACGATGTCCCCAACGACGCGTTCACCAACGCTGTGGCCCAAAAAGCGCTGCGGTGTGCGGTAGCCGCCGCGGGCGTGCTCGGTCAGACTCCGAACCCGAAGTGGTCGGAAGTCGCACAGAGGATGTACATCCCCTTCTCAGTGAAAGAGCAGCGCCACCTGGATTTCGACGAGACGGTTCCCCACAACAAGAAGACCTGGATGGGAAGTTCAATTTCCTGGCTGGCCTATCCCCCCCTCGATCTCGCCATGAGCAAGGAAATCCGCCGGAACGACTTTAATTTCGCCACCAAATCCCTAAGTGAACTTACGCCGGATGCCAACGATATGGTTCCCGTGATGCTGGGCATCGAAGCGGCGGAACTTGGGGATGGGGCAACGGCTTACAAGTGGATGAAGTTCAGCATGGGGGGATTCCTGAAGCCGCCCTTTAATATGAGGAGCGAGACTGCAAAAAACAACGCCATCTACAATCTCTCAATCTCCGCCGGCTTCTTGGAGAACTTCATCTACGGCTTTACCGGCCTGCGCTTTACCGACCAGGGCTTGTCGTCCGTTTATCCGCCCGTTCTGCCGCCCGGATGGAAGCGCGTTACATTAAGAGGCATCACGGTGCACAACCAGTGGTTCGATTTCATTGTCAGCCGCGACGAGGCGGGCAAGGTTCACCTCGAGAAGCGCCCTGCGGCACCGTGACGGGCACTGGCGCCAGAGCTGTCATTCTGAGGGCCCGTTTGTTGGGGCGGAAGAATCTCCGTAGTTTGCCGCGTCTCCTGCGGACTGCGGAGATTCTTCGCTCCGCTCAGAATGACAGCGTGTGAGGTGCGCTGTCGATCTCTCGAAGCTCCCTGCCGCAGTCGCCATCATGATGTGCTCAGCCCGGCCGGGAATTCCTTCGGCGGGCTCTTGCGGACGCGGATCTTCACGGGCCGGTTCGTGCGTACCTCAAATCGCACCTGGGAGCCAGCGAACTCCACGTGCCGGATCTCGGCCGGCCCATTGGCGTCAAACAGCAATTCGCCATCCTTCTTCACCTCCAGTCCATCGGAGGATTGAGTGACATCATAAAGGGAACCGCTGACGAAATAGCGCTGGATGCCGGCGGGCGCCACAGGTTCCAGATTGCCAAAGCGCAACCCGTGCCACGGGTTGATGTCGATAAGGTCTTCGATGGCCAGCAAAGCCATCAGTGCCCCCCACGTGTAATGAGGATCGCTTTGCCCTGTGCCCTGACCCGTGATGGCGCTGAAGTTTTCATGACATTCGCCCTTTTCGCGCCACGCCGTCAAGAACATCTTGCCGGAAGACTCAGCCAGCAATCTGGCCTCGTGGTCCCATTCATACATCTTCAGTCCCTGATAGAACAGCCAGTTGTGGGGCGGCCAGACTTTGCCGCGCCAGTAATCTTGCTGTGGAAACAAAGGATCGTCGCGACTGATGGTTGGCAATATCCATTCTCCGGCAAACTTCTTGGGATCATGGAAGATCTTGCGCAGGGACTCGGCCTGCTGCGGAGTCGCCACCTTTCCGAGCAAGGAGAAAAAGATGTCGGGCCCCACCTGAGGAAAGAAGCGATCTCCAGAGAAGTTGTCCCAATGGCGGTTGTAGTAGCAGCGGCGGGAAGAGTCCCAGAGCAGACGGTTGATGGTGTCCACCATTCGCCGATGCTCAGCCGTCAGAGCGACGGCATCTTGCGGTCTGCCCAACTCATGGGCCATCCACGCCAGAATCCAACAATCCAGGGCGTAGAGGCAGTTACGCTCAACCGTGTCCTGCTCCAGGGTCTGGGTTTGGTTGTTGTAGCGAGCGACATGCCACCATTGGGGGCTGTCGTCGTTGGACTCGAAGTAAGCGGTCTGCTGCCGGTCATCGTAGGGGATCTCTTCCGGGTAATTTGAGCCCAGTTCCAATAGGCCGTTCTTGTTGCCGTCCCGCCAAGGCTGCCCGTCTCCACGGTCCGCGAACCACCAACGCTGGTTCTTCAGCAGCCGCGGGTAGATCTCTTCGAGCCAGGCACGATTTGGTCGCCGAAGATAGATTTTGGCAGTCAGAAGGCTCCCGATGGGATATTGTGTGTGTCCCCAGGCGACAGGGAAGATCCAGCGATCCGGATGGACCGGCCACTGGCCGTACTGGCAGAACATGCCTTGGTCATTTTGCCACGAAGTGATGTCGCGAATCAGGTCGTACGCTTTCTTTTCATCCTCCTGGCAAACCAGCAGCGCGCTGAAGAAACTGTCCCAAAGAAAATCCGGAGCCGAGTTGTTCGCCTGCGCCCATTTACGGCTTACGGAAACGTAGGTCCTCCGGCGCGAGGGGGTATAGACCTCACTCCATTCCAGGTTGTCGTTGATGGCCGAGGGCGCGTCGGCCAGCCAACCGGTCGCCTGCGGTCTGGATTTCAGGTAGCGCTCGCGATTGTCGTCCAGCAATGCATCGATCTTCCCGGATTCGAGCCATGCCTTGGTTCCCGTCTCGAGCGCTTCATAGCTCTGGCCCTGCCGGCCGCAGAAATAGAGCTTTTCAATTCTGTGGAAGTACCCGTGCCAGCGGACGGCGCCCGTGCCGTCAATGTCGTCGGGAGCTGCACTCAAGGCCAGCACCCAGCGCATCCCGTCCCGCGTTCCGGGAACCCAGGAGCGGCCACGCAGATAGCGCCGTTCCGGACCTTCCGAGTAAAGCACCGAAAACTGCGGGGGCGCTGAATCCCAGGGAACGTATCCCTGCAACACAAGAGCGGCGGGCTGAGAGTGAGTGAGACGCCCAATCACTTCGTTCTTCGCCGTCTGTGCCCACTCATAAGTAACTTCAGGTCCTCCATCGGGCATCTGCCAAACCAGCCGAGCGTAAGAGTTGTCCCACGCTTTCGGTCCCACGAACTTCCACCATCCGGGCATTCCGTGGGTTCCGGGCTGTTCCCGGCCTGCCCAACCTGACCACCATTCGTCGAAATGCTTGCCACAGTATTTGGCCTGCTCTGCGTGCGGAGAGTCCTTCAGCCAGGCATGAGGGAGCGATAGAGTTCGAAAAGCGAAGATGTCGGCGTCATCGGCCACGAAGACGGAGCCGGACCAGCTGTCGGGTGACAGGGGGCCGACCCTCCAAGCCTCCGTGTTCTTGAGCCTTGCCCAAAGCTTGAGTGGGTCTTCCCCACTCATGGTGGCAAAGCCTAGCAATCGGTAGATTTCCTGATGGTCAAGCGAAGCCTCGGGAACTGACGCGCTAGCATGTACGGCTTCCGCTTCACCCTTGGTGCTAGTCCCGGTGAATCGTGCCGCGAGCCGATTCACCCTTCCCAAGATCAGTGCAGTTGCGGCTGCAGCCGACTTCACAAAGCCACGCCTGTTTGAGCCTAGCATTTCATCCCCCTAATATCCACACAGGAGCAGGCCTCGTGCTTGCTTCGTACGACCACAAGGGCGACTCCTAAGATTACTTCCTAATATCGCAAACCTGCACCGATGTCAATCTTAACGGCGTACCCGTTGTACAGCCCGTTCTCCGGTCCACGACATCTTGACCAGATGCTGGCTCGGCCCTGCCATGTCTCCGTCGCAGCTTTTAGCCAGTTTTGGGTTGTCCGCTTCTTACGTTCTGGCTTCGGTCGCCCACGAGAAAATGGCCGCGGGCCGATGTCTACTGGGGAGGGATGGCATTTATCCTGTGGTATCAACCGGCGAACTGGTGGGAAATTCCCAAGCAAGTTGCTAATGTCAATCGGACGGTCGCGCAATTCCTGCCACTCTCCGCAGCCTCTTGCAGCGCTCGGCTCAATGGGTTAATGTTGGGTGCGGCGAGGGAAACTATGGACGAATATTCGAAGGATTTGGGTTTAGGTGTAAAGAGCGCGGCGGAGGTCCAATCGCGGGAGACGCTTTCCCGGCGTGACTTTGTGCCGCGCGCCGCCTCGGCACTTGCGGGCATCGTGCTGCTACCGCGGCACGTGCTGGGTGGCCGCGGCTATACCGCTCCCAGTGAAAAGCTGAATATCGCGGGCGTCGGCGTCGGCGGCATGGGGGCTGATTACCTCAAGCACCTGGAGAGCGAAAACATCGTGGCCTTGTGCGATGTGGACAGCGAGAAGGCTGCCGGGACGTTCAAGCGTTATCCCAACGCGAAAACATACCGGGATTTCCGTGAAATGCTCGACCGGGAAAAAGGGGTCGACGCAGTCGTAATCGGCACGCCAGACCACACCCATGCGGTTGTCGCGATGGCTGCGTTCGCATTGCGCAAGCACGTTTACTGCGCCAAGCCGCTCACCCGCTCCATCTACGAAGCGCGCAAGTTAATGACGGCGGCCCGCGAGGCGAAGGTTGCCACGCAGATGAGCGTGCAGAGCTGTTCTTCCGAGGGAGCCTGCGCTACGGAGGAGTGGGTCAGGGCTGGTGCCGTCGGAGAAGTGCGGGAAGTGCACGTCTGGACCGACCGCCCCGTATGGCCGCAAGGCCTCGCCCGTCCTGAAGATACTTCTCTGGCGCCGGCTTCGCTCGATTGGGACCTGTGGCTTGGCCCCGCACCGGAGCGGCCTTATCATCCTGAGTACCATCCCTTTCGCTGGCGCGGCTGGCACGACTTCGGAACCGGCAGCCTCGGCGATATGGGCTGCCACACCTTCCACGTGATCTGGCGGGCGCTTCAACTGGTGCCGCCAACTCGAGTGCAGGCTTATTCGAATTTCACCATGCTGCCCGCGTACGGCACCGACGCGGATGCTGCCTGGATGTACTCCAAAAAAGCGAAGTTTCCCGAGACCTTTCCAATGGCCTCAATCGTCGCCTGGGATTTCCCGGCGCGCGGCAAATTGCCGCCCGTGCGGGTGATTTGGTACGACGGCGGATTGCGCCCGCCGAAGCCCGAAGCCTGGCTCGAGGGAAAAGAATACCCTCCCGACGGTATTCTCTTTTACGGGAAGAAAGGCGTCCTCTTCAGCAAGTTCAGCGGCGGTCCCATGATGGTGGAACGCGCGAAAAACAAGACCTTTACTCCCCCGCCGAAGACGCTGCCGCGAACTGCCAACCACTACCAGGAATTCGTCGAGGCCGCCAAAGGCGGCAAGCCGGCAGCCTGCAATTTCGATTTTGGAGGGCTGCTCACGGAAGTTGTCCTGCTCGGCACCATTGCCCAGCGTACCGGCAAATTGCTGGAATGGGACTCCGCGAGCGCCCGCTTCACCAATGACGACGCAGCCAACGAGCTAGTCACGCCCCGGTTCCGGCCGGGATGGTCCGTTTAGGGCTCGGGAGATCGGATGACTGGATGGTTGACAGTTGGGATCGCTCGATTTGCGAGAGGCGCCGCTTGCAGCGCGAGCGGCCTGGGGGCAACAGTCCAACTCGTCGTTCCCGCGAGAGCGGGAATCCGTTTTTTCCGATGCGTGCGAAAGTGCCGTTTTACTGAATCCACCTAAGGAGCGTACTTATGAACAAACGTACAACGGTCTTCCTGCTTTTGGCGTTTCTCTTGCCGCTCGCACTCCCCGCGCAACAGTGGCAGCAGCTTTTCAACGGCAAGGACCTGACGGGCTGGAAGCATGTCGGCCCTGGTGAGATGACGGTGGCTAACGGCCTGATCCAAACCCACGGGGGCATGGGACTGCTGTATTACACTCAGGCCCGGCTTGGAAACGCGGTCATTCGCGTGGTTTATAAAATGCGGGACAAGGACGACAACTCCGGTGTATTCATTCGTATCCCAATCGAACCGCGCGAGGCGTGGATGCCTGTCAACTACGGCTACGAGGTGCAGATCATGAACGGGGCCGATGACTACCATGCCACCGGCTGCCTTTACTCGCTGACCAAAGCGTTGGCTCGGCCCGGCAAGGGTTCCGGCCAGTGGAACACCATGGAGATTACCCTCGACGGCCCAAGGACTGTCGTGTCCGTGAACGGCGCAAAGATCACTGACTACACCGAGGGCCAGCCCGTGCCCCCCAGAAAAGAGGACTGGGAGCCGTACCGCGGCCCACGCCCGAATGAAGGATACATAGGCCTTCAAAACCACAGCGATAACGACATCGTCTTCTTCAAGGAAGTCGCTGTGAAGAAATTGGGTCGCTGAGTACTGATGGCGCCCTCGTCTGAGACTGTGCCCCTCGACGAACGGAGACCGCTCATTTGTGTTCGCTGCTGGCAAACGGGAAGCCATTGAGCGCTTGAATGAGGTAGGAAACGCGGACGGCTGTCCACTGACACCGATGCCTGATTTTATGGTCTACTTCCATTTTAATGAAAACGGAGTACTGTAGTTCGAGGAGTTTGGCGAGGACACTCCAGATGTGTTGTTTGAGACAGCCTATCCAATCATGAGCGGGGAACTCCTAAACGCACCTCGCTCCAACTTAATCGTCACGTCAGCGGGTACGATTCCACACATCGCCATAAGATCCCCAGGCGGTGGACGCTAGGAGCCTTTCCGCAGAGGGTAGCGCGTTATGACGTACTGTTTATTTGGAGTCTCGATATGAATCGCATTCCTTTTCGCCTTGGGTTGTTGTTTGTTCTGATGCTTTGTGCAGATCTGGGTCTTGCAGACTGGGAAAGCATCGGCAACCTGGCGGCGTCGGAGCCCAGGGGAAGTGAAATCGTCTTTCGGAATGCAAAGGCCACCGTTGTCGTGACGGTGTTGGCCCCCGACATTGTCCGCGTCCGCACAATCCGCGGAACCCGATTGCCCGAGGACCACTCTTATGCCGTAGTTAAGACGGACTGGCCGAAAGTTGCGGTCGAATTTGCCGGCGACAGGGAAACCCGCATCATTCGCACCCCGGAACTCGAAGTGCGTGCGCACCTCTCTCCCTTCCGATTGGCCTTTTATGACGGGGAGGGAAAGCTGATCTCGAAGGACGCGGACACCCGAGGAATAAGCTGGGATGGCCCACGCATGCGTTGTTGGAAGTGGATGCCGGAGGACGAACACTATTACGGCTTGGGCGAGAAGAGCACTCCGCTCGATAAGCGCGGCCGCTCGTACGTTATGTGGAATCAGGACCCCGCGGGATTCGACGCCTCCTCTGAGCCTCTCTATCAATCGGTACCTTTCTTTATTGGCTTACGAGAGGGGCGCGCCTACGGCTTGTTCTTTGACAACACCTTCCGCTCCTCGTTTGACATGGGAACGGAGGATCGCGACCTTTACTCGTTTGGCGCCGAGGGCGGGGAAATGAACTACTATTTCTTCGCCGGTCCCACCCCGAAGCGTGTGGTTTCGCGTTTCACGGAGTTAGTGGGCCGATCCCCGCTGCCGCCGCGCTGGGCGATAGGGTATATTCAGAGCCGCTACAGTTACTACCCTGAGAGCACGGTCCGCTTCATCGCGGAGAACTTTCGCCATCGAGGTATCCCCTGTGATGCCCTCTTTCTGGATATTGACTACATGGATGGCTTCCGGGTCTTCACTTGGAACAAATCCCGCTTCCCCGATCCCCAGCGGATGATGACGGACCTCGAGCGCCAGGGATTCCACTTCATCGCCATCGTCGATCCCTACGTCAAGGTTGATCCCGACTTCCCCATCTACCAACAAGGCATCGCCAACGGTTATTTCTTGAAAAAGCGGGATGGCGCTGTTTTCACGGGCCGCGGGTGGCCCGGGGCCAGCGCGTTTCCCGACTATGCTTCCGAGCAGGTTCGCAATTGGTGGGCCTCGCTCTTCAAGGAACAGCTCGAGCAGGGGATTTCCGGAATCCTTACTGATATGAACGAGCCGACGGTGCTGGTTGATCAGGGGCTGCCGAAAACCCTGGATCTCGACATCGTGCACTCGACCGATCGTGGACCGCGCACGCATGCGGAGATCCACAACGTCTACGGCATGCTCGAGACACTTTCGACGCGCCAGGGTATGCTGCGCGTCCATCCCAATGAGCGGCCCATGATCATTACACGCGCTACTTACGCCGGCGGGCAGCGTTACGCGGCGGAATGGAGTGGTGACAACTGGGGCACCTGGGACCATCTGCGCCTCAGCATGCCTATGTTGAATGGCATGGGGCTCTCGGGCTTTCAGTTTTCGGGCGCCGATATCGGGGGCATCTGGCCCGTTCCCAGCCCTGAACTCTACTCGCGTTGGCTGCAGTCAGGCACCCTGACGCCCTTCTGCTGGACGCACTCCGGCGGGCCCGGGAACCTAGAACCGTGGGCATTCGGAAACCGCCTGGAGGAAATCAATCGCAACTCGATCAAGCTTCGCTATCACCTTCTTCCTTACATCTACACCGCTTTCTGGGAGGCAGCGGAGACGGGTGTTCCCATTATGCGCCCCCTCATGCTCGAGTACCCTGACGACTGGGAGGCGGTGGATAGAAACGATGAGTACTTCTTCGGCGACGATCTGCTTGTCGCTCCAGTGACTAAAGATGATGACATAAGTCGGCAAGTTTACCTGCCGCGCGGCGTCTGGTTTGACTTCTGGGACGACCACAGTTACACAGGACCCACGACATTCGTGGCGGCCGCACCGACGGAACGCATCCCGCTGTTCGTCCGCGGCGGGGCCATTATTCCCAGCCAACAGGAAGTACAATACACAGGCCAAGCTCCTATCGACCCGTTAACCTTCGATGTCTACCCGAATGGAACGTCTTCTCGCCCGTATTACGAAGACGACGGGATCAGTTTCGATTATCAGCACGGAGTCTATTTGCGCCTACATGTGACGGCCACCCAAACAGCGCAAAACATCGCATTGGAGATTTCTGCGCGTGAAGGCTCTTACACCCCGCCCAAACGCTCGCTGGAGATCAAAATCCATCGCCAAACCACCGAACCTCGCCATGTCACCGCAGCGGGGGCGGAACTTGCGAAACAAGCGTCGCCGCTAGCCTTACGAGGAAGCGGCGAAGGATGGGCCTGGGATGAGGACGCGGGCGTAGTTTGGATCCGCGTTCCCGATCGGGGGACGGAGCTGAAACTCGAAGTCGCGCAATAAGTAGATCCTGTGTAATAGCCTGGTATTTACCGGTAGGCCACGCCGCCTATTGCTGAAAATCCCCTTGTGTTTAGTAACGGTCCGTGAAATAGAACCGCCGTCGATCGCAATTCGCAGACTTGCGAGAAACTCAAGTCGCAGCTGGCGAGCTGGGTTTTCTTGAGTAGCCGAGTCTGCGTCTACGAAAGCACAACCCATGATGAGAATTGCGGATGTCCATTCGAATCGAAGCTGACCTAATATGTCGCGTTTGCGTTTGCTACAGACACAGGCACACCTTGGCCGGGGTTGAGATCAGCATTTTTCCACAGAGCTAATGGCAGGGTAAACTCTCGAAGACCTAACTATCAGGCGGTTACCGTCTGGTGCGATGTTAACGGGGCATTGCGGCCACAGCGCCTTGACTCTCCGTAGCCACTGGCCGATGAGCTGTCGAAAACGCCGTGCGGGATACTCTGTCGTGCCCAATTGCGAACGAAGGCCGGAGTCGGTGAATAGCGGGACGTATGCCGAAGACCCGTTCACGGTCCAGCTCCTCCAAACGAGCCAAATGTAGAAGTCCAAGATCCCGGGAGCGTGTGCTAGGGCGGCGACAACCTCTCGCTCAATAGGGATCCGATGCGCGTCGATTTCATTGTAGAATGCCTCGCTGAGGGTAATCGTGTTTTCGGCAGCCTCGTTGGCGGGCACCGTCTGGTCGTGGTCACGGAACCAGAGATGGATTTTGTCAAAGAAGTGGAAACGCGCGGAGTCGGCGAGGTGGTGTCTATCGGGCTCGTCTTCGGTACCAAAGAAGATCGTCGCTGCAAAGACGCGTTGGAATGCCTGGACAATCCGCCCGTAGTGACGGCCGTCCTTGGACAAGTGAAAGAAGTCGAGCATTTGAGCGGCGCTGTGGAAACGAACGGTACGGCTCTTCTGCTGTACGGCGAGCGTCGCTACCCAAATCGGAACGAGGCGGTCCTGGCCGAAGGGAAGACCAAACTTGGGATGGCCCGTGATCTCGAGGAAGAACTTCCCGTTGTGCCGGGTATGGATGAGTTGGCCCTTTGGGGGCGACGGAGGGGAATCCCGCACAACACGAAGGGCCGCGCATGGTAGGCGAGTTTTTGGTTGCCGTTGTCACGGTCCTCTCGGATAATGGTGATTGCTTCGAGATGACGCAAGCGGAATTTGGAGATGCCGAATGACGAAAGCATTGCAGAATTTCCTGCCTGTCCCTTCTTTACACCAGAAGTTGATATATTGCTTCATTGTTTATTGAAAAGAAGGGAGGTATTACTTCTGTAGACCACGTGCTTAAAAAGCATGGGATACACAGTCGTGGCAAAGCCCGGCAAAACGGGCACCAATGTCACGGACCAAAAGGTAATCCATTTTTCCGCCATTTGCCGCAAACCGGGAACCTGCCAGAGGTAGTGGGTCAGTTTGATGTAGAGGCGGCTTTACGCCGCCACTTGGCGAGGTAAACTCGCCGCTACGATTTCAAACTGACCCACTACCCTGCCAGAAACCTCCTTGACAGCGTCATGCAGCCAAACGCATTCTATGGCTCTGTTCCTGCGAGTTGAGCGAACGGAATAGAGCCGGTTCCAGGAGAGGAAACATTGAGCCCATCATGAATGACCGTCAAAGGATTCTGGCCGCGATACGCGGCGAAACGCCTGACCGCATGCCTTTTGTCCCGAGACTTGAGTTCTGGTATCGCGCCCGGCGGCTCGACCAATCGCTGTCGCCGGATTTGCGCTCGCTGACTCTCATGGAAATCGCTGATCGGCTCGGTGTCGCTTATTATGCGGTTTGCCCCGACTTTACGGACTACAGCGGCGATGAGATGGTCGACCGTCCGCTCGGGATCGTCCGGCAGTCCGTCTTGCCCTTCGACGTACTCTTGGAGGACGTGGATCGGCGGGTGTTGAGTTACGGCCGTCGGACGGTTGTCGAATACCATACTCCCGTGGGCAGCATCCACACAGCATGCGCCTTTACTGACGAGATGATCGCAGCCGGCGCGTCCGACCCCTATGTCACCGAGCACGCGATCCGCAGCCTTGCTGATTTCGAGGTCGTCGGCTATATCTTTTCGCACTTGAAAGTGGCGCCTCGGACTGCGGGCTATCAAACGATGCGGGAACGCGTGGGCGACCGAGGCATCGTCGTGGCTTTTACCAGCAGTTACGCCTGCCCGATTCAGCACATACTGACAGAGTTAATGCCCATGGACCAGTTCTATTACGCGCTTCACGATTGCCCCTCAACGGTCGAGAGGCTTGCCGAGCAGATGGAGCCTTACTATCAAGCCATTAAGGCCGCTGCTGCGGAATCACCCGCGGAAGTGGTTGTGCTGGGCAGCAACTATGACGAGACGCTGACTCCTCCTCCTTTTTTCCGGAAATATCTCCTGGACCCCCTTCGCAACTATGCTGACTTATTACATCGCAGGGGCAAGTTCCTGATGACGCATACCGATGGGGAGAACCGGCTTCTACTTAGCTTGTATCGGGAGGCCGGGTTTGACGTCGCCGATTCGCTCTGCCCTTATCCCATGACGCGCTGCCGGTTGGAAGAAATCCGCGAGGCTTTTGCGGATCGTATCACGATTTGGGGCGGCATTCCGTCCATCCTGCTCTGCCCGGACAAAACTAGTCTTGATGAGTTCAAGCGGTTCATTGACAATCTTCTGGCCCGCTACGGTCACCAAAGTCACTTCGTTCTCGGCGTCAGCGATATGGTGACGGCCGACGCCGACTGGGATCGGGTCCGGTACATTGCGGACAGTGTGAGCAGTCTGATTGGGGGTTGATTTCCATGGCGTCGCACAAAGTACGCAAACGCGGACTGGGATCTTTGACAACTGTCGATCTCGAAAACCGTTGGCTTAAAGTGCGGGTGCTTCCTGACCTCGGCGCGAAAATTTTTGATCTTATCTGGAAGCCAACGGGGAGGAACTTTCTTTGGCACAATCCGAGGATTGCTCCCCAGATTTATCCCATGGAAGCGGATTTCGCCAATTATTGGTGCGGGGGGTGGGATGATTTCTTCCCGACTTGCGATGAATGCGTTTTCCGTGAGCAGCGTTATCCAAGCCTGGGAGAATTACGCTCGCTGCGGTGGAATGTCGATCGGGTCGGCCGCCGGGGAAGGGATGTGGTGGCCCAACTATCGGCCTTGGGCCCTATCAGCCCGGTGAAAGCAGTAAAGAGCGTGACGCTGGAAGGACTGTCGCCCGTGGTTCGAGTGCAACACCGAATCACGAATCTTGGGCCGATGGTTATTGACTTTACTTGGGGGACTCATCCCGCCTTCTCCGTCAACGAGCACACGGTTCTGCGCATTCCCGCCCGGCACGGAATCGCCGCTCAGTGCAGCCGGCCGGGTTGGGGTGAACCTTGGCAGCACTACGAATGGCCGATCCTGGACGCCGCGGCGGGCAGAGTGGAAATGGACAAGGTCCTGGGTATAGATGCAAACCTCTGCTTTGGCCATTTTGCGATCGATCTTGAGGATGGGTACTATGCCGTGGAGGATACGTCCTCGGGAGAAGGATTTCTGCTGCGTTTCCCGCTCGACAAGTGCCCGTGCTTGTGGTTGTGGCTCGACTACGGGGGCTGGCGCGGCCTGCATCACGCCATCGTCGAACCTTGGACAAGCGTCGCGCTAAACCTCGCGCAGGCCTACGAACAAAAGTTAAGCAGGTCCCTGCGGCCCGGGGAGGAGTTTACAGTGGAAATAAGCGCAACGGCGTATCACAAGCCGGAAACCTGGAGGGAAGCTTCAGAGCGATTAAGATGCGCTCCGTGAGGCGTATTCAAGATATGGCGTTTTGTCGAGGTGATCTCTCAGATCATCGTAGCGTCCATCCGCCATCCACTACAAGGTTTGCTCCCGTGACAAACGAGGACTCATCGGAAGCGAGGAAGAGAGCGGGATACGCGACTTCTTCCGGCGTCGCCGTCCGTCCCAGCGTGGTCATGTCTCGTTGCCACTGGTGCAGTTTCTCGTCCTGAGCTTCGGGAGTGGTCGGCGTGTCAATCGGTCCAGGCGAGATTGCATTCACCCTGATGTTCTTCCTGCCATAGTCAATGGCGAGCGACTTCGTCAATTGCAGCACTCCGCCTTTGGCGGAACAGTAGGCGGCGTAATCGGCAAAGCCCACCATTCCTCCCACCGAAGCGATGTTGACGATGGAGCCTGCTCCAACCCTGATCATCTCGGGAATCGCATATTTCGAACACAAGAAAACGCCCTTCAGAGTGACGTCGATCGAAAGGTCCCACTCGTCCTCGGGTGTTTCGAGGACCGGTTTGAAGTTCAGCAGATAGGCTGCGTTGTTGACCAGAATGTTAATCCCACCGTACTTCTCGACTGTAACCCGCACCAGATTCTGCACTTCGCTCGAGACCGACACGTCGGCATGAACGAAGGTAGCCTCACCACCCAGGTCGGCGATGGATTTGACGGTGGCTTCGCCACCCTTATCGTTAATGTCGTTCACTACAACTTTCGCTCCCTCTTTCCCGAAGACTTGCGCGATTGCCTGCCCTATGCCCGAGGCCGCGCCGGTCACAATAGCAGTCTTGCCTTTGAGTCTCATGATGTAAACCTCCTTGGATCGAAATCTTCTCCCGGCTCAGCGTGTAACGAGGCAGGAAGTCGTGGCTGGTAAAGTGCGCACTGCGGTCAAATCGTTCGCGGCCTTTCCCGCCTAGGCAGGAGAACCACCGATCAGCCGGTCAATCCTGCGCTTGTCGCCCCAGACGGACTCCGCATGGGATCGGATGTCCCCAGGAGTGAACCAGAACCGCTTCACCGTCTTCTTGCTGTGCAGCTTCGCCAGGTCATTATAATGCAGCGAACGAGGATCTTCCGACTCACCATACGGCAACAGGCTCCAAATCTCTTTCGGATCGCTCTCGACGACCACCAGGATGTGTCCCCATCCATCGTTGTCGTGGATGCGGCCGTCGTCCTGCTCTTCGCCACTGTCGGGATGCAGCACGTCGAACATCGCCGCTGCGCCGTCCATCGGGAATTCTCCGCCACGCACCACCAGGTTGACTTGGCCCCAGGGCACGTCCGCTTTCCCAAAGTCTGCCTGGATGCGATTGATTGCTTCTCGGAGCGCTCGTAGCGCCATGGCCTGCTCTTCGGCCGAATCGATACGAATTCCGTATCGTCCGTGATCAATAAAGCGCGAGAACTTTTCATGCGAGAAAAGGTCTTCGTAGGCGCGTCCCCAAAATTGCAAGTAGGTTTGAGCGATCGAATCTTCAGCGGAATATCGGCTCCAGGCTTTAAGCACCTCGATCGCATGCTCCATCTGGCTATCTCTGAATGGATTAGCCGGGCTGGAGTAGGCCTGCACCAGAAGCGGGACGATGACGTCGGCCGCCACGACATAGCTGTCAAAAACCATATTCTTGATGTCGTCGACCGTGAAGGTCTTATTTTGACTTAGCAGCTTAAGCAGCCGTTCACCTCGTGGGTTGAGGTTTTCGTCCGTTTCGTAAGGCTGGGGCTTCTCCATTTGATAATACGGCGCCGGCTCAAGGGGATCGAGTCCGGAATTGACCGTCGAGAGCCAGGGTGGATTATTGCAGTTCTGAATAAATCCGGAAGGAGGATTCAGAAGCTGAGGCATTTTCTCCAACGGGAAGTAAGGTCCCCACTCGGTCTCCTTGGTCCAGCCCGGGACCGGTTCGCGCCAGTCGTAACCAGGCGCGCGCACCGCGACGGCAGCATTGTCGACCCAATAAATGGTTGACTTGTCGCTATACAGATAATTCCAGCGAGGAATAAGGTGCTCTGCGAAGATGCTCTTGAAGTCCTCCAGGTTTTGTGACTTCATGAGCCGGTACATTCCGGTGGAATAATTGACGCCGTCGAAATTCGGAAGCTTTATCGAGTAGGCCCGGTGTGCGGCGCGATCGGTCTTCACGATAGGGCCGTGGTGAGTGTAATAGCAGGGAAGCGTGATTGTCTCCAGTCCGCTCGGCCCCTTGATCTTAAAGGTCTCATTCTCCACCTGGATGCTTTTCCACTCGCCTTCGTAGAGGTATTGAAGCGGATTTTGCGGATTAAGTTTCTCTTCATAAACGTCGGCGATATTGGGGAAATTCCACGTCGCTGACCATGTGATCCGGTCGTTGAACCCGTCCAGGAAAAATGGGCTCCCAAACCAACTAATACCACCCGCATAAAGCTTGCCGGGAGTGATGAGGTGAGCTTCATAATTCTGAAAGCGATTGGCCCAGGGCATGTGTGTTTCTTCGAAGTGGATCACGTGCCCGTTCGTCGATCTTTGTGGCGCAATGGCGAACTGGTCGGAACCCAAGTTCGGAAACACCCGCGGCAGGTTGGTCAGCTTGATCAAAGCCTCATTGACACTGTAAAAACGAAAATAGTGGCTGCGCTCCTCCGCCTCGACATCCTCCGGCGTTATGGGTTCGATCCAGCGAGGTATTTTGCCGCGGTGTTCCTCGATATAGGCGTTGACTCCACGAGCAAACCCCCTCAAAACCACATAGGTTTGAGGGTCGATCTTCCCTTTGTTTTCGACAACACCCTTTTTAGTACGCAGCAGCCGTTGCAGGTAGTCGCCATCCCAGCGATATTCATCCGAATCAGGAGGGCCGACGTAATGCAAATATCCCTGGCCGAGCGCGTCGAAGCCCCGGATTTCCGCCAGCCGCCCCTGAGCATCCAGGTAGTGAGCCATCATCTTCTCGAGATGGTCCTGCGCCTGAGCGTAACCGTAGCCAAAGAATGTCGCCTCCTCAGTCTCTCCGACGATATGAGGGACGCCAAATTCATCCCTGTAGATTGTCACCTGCTCCGCCAAGGGATCGATTGCCTGACTCGCCGGCGAAATACTTTTGCTTCCCAGATGGGGCTTCGCTGCGGCCGAAGTGGCCACGGAGCCTGCCAGGACTCCGCGCAGGAAATCTCTGCGGTCCATCACGAGTGTCCTCCGTGTGAATACTCCTCCCGCCAAGCAGGCAGAGCAAAAACCTGGCGGCCGCAGCGGTCATCCCGGCCGGCCAACGCGCGTTGCCGCCAACCCGCAGGGTTGCCGCACGGCGACCATCCGGCCGGTGGGGCTTACACTACGCGGCACCCCGGTACTTGGTAGGTTTAATAAGCACAATTTCAAATGGCCCTCAGAAGGGGCTTTAGCCACGCCGCCTAGGGCTCAAGGGTTGCTCAGAAGATCAACTTCAGCGCAAACTGCAGTTGGCGGGAGGTCGTGGTCGTGGAGGTGATTGACCCCGCCACCGAAGGGATGTCTATGTCCGGAAAGGGATCCGCAAAGTTCGGGTGATTGGGCAGATTGAATCCTTCCGCGCGAACTTGCAGATTGAACCTTTCTGTCAAGCGGAAGTTTCTCATCAAGGCGGCGTCGAAATCAATCAAGCCTGGCCCAGAAATGATACCCTTGCCGGCGTTGCCGAATTCGAGAGGTGGAGCAACGGCGAAGGCCGCCGGGTTGAACCATTGAGAGGGATTTCGCGTGCCAGCCGGGAAGATGGGCACTCCCAGCACTCTGTCCGGCCGGTCCGCATAGGTTTCGGTCTCGCTATTATCGAAGGAGATGCGCGGAGTCACGGGAAAGCCTGACTGAGCGGTAAAGATTCCAGAAACTTCCCAACCTCCAATCGCGTTCCTGGCGAAAGCACTCTTCCAATCGGGCGCGGGGACCTTGTACACCCAACTCTGCACGAAGCGTTTCTCGTAGTCGGAGGCGGAGGGTCCGTAGTCGCAACTGAAACAGTAGGGATTTTGGAAGCCGGGATCACCCGGCGCGCCGGCCGCATTGCCGGCAGTAACGTTGTCGAGGTACTTGGACCAGGTGAATGAGGTTATCGAAGTAAAACCGTGTGAAAACCGCTTCTCCAGTCTCGCCAGTAGCGCGTCGTAATTGCCGTACTCGAGATTGGACAGGTAAGTTATACCACTGTACTGCGGGTAGGGAAGAACGAACGTGCCATGCTGGAGGGGGGCATCCAGATTGCGCGAGGCAAAGAATTTGGTGTTCTTCTGCCAGTTGTAGTCGACCTCCGCAACCACGTTGGATCCAAATTGGTGCTGGATTCCGAACGATGCCTGCTGCTGGTATCCGTTCTGTAGATGAAGGTCGAGTGCTTGGATGTACGGCGTTGCCGGTGTGGTTCGGGTCGGTGACAAAGCATCCTGGATTGAAATAGTAGGGAGTTCTTGCGTGGTATTGCCACCAAGAAATTGTGGAAAGCTCGAGAAAGGCGGATTGGTGCGCGTCCCCTCGCAACAGTTTTCCTGTTCCACATCGTAGAAAACGCCGTAGCCGCCTCGCAGGACCGTGCCGGGATGCCCGGGGAGCGAATAAGCAAAGCCGATGCGCGGCGCCAGGTTGTTCAGGTCCCGTTGGACACCGCCGGACGCTGATACACCGTTCCGGCCGGCAATAATCAACTCGCCAGTCGCGGGATCAAAATTCGAGAGCCGGTCATATTTCTCCGTGAAGGGTCCGTCGTATTCATAGCGAACTCCCAGCGTCAGCGTGAGTCGAGGAGTGACCCGCCAATCATCGTTCACCCACCAGCGCACGTTTGTGCGGAACATGTAGCCGCCGCTATCACCGGATTGGCTTTGAGCGAACACGGGGTAGCCAAGCAGAAAATCGGCAAAACCAATTCCGGTGTTGGAAGTGTTGTTAGGGTCCTTGGTGAACGATCCGTCAAAGCTGAACTCACCTTCGGGGTAAGCCGGCGCGGCATTCATAAAGACCTGCCAGCGATCGAATTCACCCCCAGCGTGGAAGGTGTGTTTGCCGACGACCTTGCTAAGCTTGGCCACGTAGGAGTACTGGTTGTCAGCCCGGAATTCCGGAATCCACGGGTCTGACCCGGGGTTGGTCACCCCAGCGACTCCGGCAATGAATGGTTCATTAGGTCTAACTCCTTGAATTCCGAGTTGCGAGTTCACGTCATTGCCTAGTTGTTGAGGCAGGAGGTCGTACCACATCCTGAAGTACGAGGCCTGAACTTGCAGAATGGTTGTGGGATTGAAAGTGTGAGCGTCAGCCGCCGTCAGGTTCGTGGTGGTGATCACATCGTTATCTCCGAAGCCCGGTAATGAGCCGCCACCGAATGTCTGTCTTGCAGCGTACAAGTCCGAGTTGTTGAAACTGAACCGCCCGAAAATTGTGTCCTTGGGTCGCGTGTAGTCGATGCGAGCGTTGGTCTGGTTGCGGGAGTTTCGATCGACGCTGTTGGCAGCGAAATTATTGGCTATTCCCGGACTAGTGGGCATCGGGAATTGCGACTGCAAATACCCTGAAGATACAGAACTTATCAGGTTTGCAGGAATGGCATTAGCAGCAAAAGCCTGTCGAGAGACGCCGGAGGAACACGTAGCGCAAGCCTGGGTCGAAAAGGGATTAAATATGGGAGTGGAAACCTCCGTGAATATACCTTGCCTCATCAGCGTGGTGGGGACGGTTCCAAAAAAGGTTTCGCCAATGCGCTCGCGTTGCCCTTCGAAACTTCCGAAGAAAAACAGTTTGTCCTTGATAATCGGTCCTCCCAAGGTCGCGCCAAACTGATTTTTCCTCAGCTCGGGGATCGGTAGACTGGGATTATCGAAATAGTTATATGCGTTCACCGAGCTATTGCGCAGGAACTCGTAAGCGTCGCCATGGAACTGGTCGGTCCCGCCTTTGGTCACCAACAGGATCTGTGCGCCGGGAGTCGTTCCGAGGTCGGCGGCATACGGTGTGGTTTCAATTTTGAATTCCTGAACAGCGTCAATGGATGGGACGTAAGACCCGTTGATGAAGTGTGCTTCGATGTCCGCGCCGTCCAGAGTGAAACCATTCCGGTCCTCGCCTGCGCTCCCGGAATTGAAGGAGGTGCCGTAATCATTTATGGCGCTCGAATAGAAGCTGCGAAGACCATAACTGGTAACGCCCGGACTCAACTCGGCCAGGTTGAAGTAGTTTCGACCGTTGAGAGGCAACTCCACCATTGCTGTGGGTCCGATCACTCCGCCGACGGTGGCGTCCGTCTTTTCCACCAAGGGAGCAGTGGCATGCACGGATACCTCTTGGGAGGTTTGGCCGAGTTCGAGTACAAAGTCCACCGTGGCAGACTGGGCGACCTCCAAGGTGAGCATCGACCGCAGCGCAGTCTTGAAACCTGCTTTTTGAACTTGCATCGTGTAAGTTCCCGGGATCAGGTTCCCGACCACGTAGTAACCGGTGGAATTGGTCTCCGCTGTTAAGACGACCTGCGTGTTCACATTGGTCGCGCGAACCGCGGCGCCTGGAATGACGGCCCCGGTGGGGTCCCGAATAATTCCCGAGAGGGTCGCCTGTTGCTGGCCCCACGATACGGCCACGGCGAGCATTGAAAAAGCCAGCAGAAAAACCCGGCCAGAGCGGGGGAATCGGAGCAGCCGATTCCACTTAAGCTCTTGGGCGACCACGCCCTCCCTGCACTCCCCGCTGGTTCCGCGCGGGCCAGTTAACACGCGGATTGGATATGAGTTAGGTTTCATCGTGCCTCCTCGCCGCCAAGGGCTTTGATGGCGATCCCATCTGATTTGAGCCATTTCAGGATCGTGGTGAATAGAATGACCGATAGGAGTTTTATGCGACTTTGGAGGCGAAGTCAAGCATTTCTCTTTCGGGTATTTCAACCGATTGAACCGTTTCTGCGAGGTCGGTTCATCGGATGTCGTCCCAGTAACAACCCTGGGAACTAGCTAATGACTTCGCGTCCCGTGCAATCTATTGGACAGTTTCTGTACCTCCACTTGACGACTTACCTTAAATCCACAAAGATGGCGTACTATATTCGTGGAGCTGTGACTCGCGGCGTCCAAGGGTCTCAGATCATTGGACAAGGACCTGCAGGCTGAAAACGGTGATTGGCTTACCGTTCTGGATCACGCAGAAACCTATCTGGAAACATCTGTAGTTTGCTTCGTGTGCGCGGCCTTTCGCAAGGCCCTGCGTGCCGGCCTCCTGGATTCATTGTTCGAAGGCTGGCCTGCCGCAGCTGGGCCGCGAGTACCAGGTCAATCTCCGAGTTTGGCCAACTGCTTGTTTCGGAAGCCACCCCGGAAGGGCATCTGGCTTCCTACCAAGCGCTGGGCTTGGGGGTTTACCCTTGGGGGCAAGGACCGGCGCTGCGAGCCATCGAGGAGCAGTCAAGGAAGGAGAACGCATGATTGTCGATTGCCACACACATATCTGGCAGTATCCCGGGCATCTGTCTGACGAGTTTGTTCAAGAGGCAAACCAGATCGCGCGCGGGCACCCGATCGACCTCAACGTGACTCCGGAGAAACACTGGGAGGCCATGAAGGGGGTTGACCGGGTCATCGTTTTTGGCATGCGCGCTCAACACTCGGGCATACTTACGCCCAACAAGTATTTGGCCGATTATGCAAACCGCTTCCCGGAAAAGGTGATCGGATTTGGCGGTGTGGATCCGCTGGTAGATGATGTCGTTACCACCCTGGAAGAGTTGGTGAGGTTGAAACTCAGAGGAGTCAAGTTGGGCCCGATCTACCAGAACATCCATCCCCTCGACGCACGCATGCTGAAAGTGTATGAATTCTGTGAGCGATCCGGTTTGCCGATCATGATCCACCAGGGAGCGACATTCCCAAGAAAGGCTCCGCTGAAGTACGCACTGCCTATTCTGCTGGAGGATGTCGCGCTGCAATTCCCCGCGCTCAAGATGGTGATTGCCCACCTGGGGCACCCTTGGATCGATGACACGCTGGTATTGATTCGGAAGCAACCTAATCTGTATGCGGACATCTCAGCCCTGCACTATCGGCCTTGGCAGTTCTACCAGGCATTGATTACGGCCAAGGAGTACGGGGTACTTCATAAACTGCTGCTGGGATCGGACTACCCTTTCACCACCCCCGAGGCGACCATTGACGCACTTCGCAACTTCAACAAGCTGGTGGAGGGCACAAACTTGCCTCGGCTTGGCGCCGCTGAGATCGAAAGCCTCATCTACAGTCCGACGTTAACCTGCCTGGGACTTCAATGATGGCATGAGAATTCAGTTCGCAAGCTGGGAGATTATCTCGAGGCCTTTCTCGACGGTGATGCCGGCCGCCTCGGGCGCATAGGGTGTTACCCACACTTCGTAGCCGCCCTCTGGGTAAGCTTCCGCATTCGGCATATAGCCCGTAAACCCATTGGTATAACCGCTGAATAAGGTGAGCGGGAAGGGAGAGCGGCGCTTGATCTCCGCGCCCAGCTGATTGAAGGGCTCGCAGGGGATGCCGAGGAGCGCGATGTTACCGAGGCGCATCGCTTGAAACTCAAGATCCACGCTGGTTCCGCGGCTTCGTTCTTCAACAATCCACATCTCCAGGCTGGCTCTTCTCACTTCGCGATTCGCGGCGCGTACCTCTTCCTCCGGAGCGCCTGACGCGCGTACGTCAGCCAGGCGCTGGCGCAGTCCGGCCAGTCGCGCCAACTCGGCTTCCGTAGCAGGACCACGCGTCCACAGTGGCAGTGGGACCGTGCGCGAAACACACCGCACCGTGCCGTCCGGCGTCCCGTCAGGCACACGCTCGACTCTGCCCATCGTCCATGAGGATTCTGCCGTCTCCCGAATCGCCAGCTTGGTCGGCCGGGTCTCAATCAGTCCCGCCACTCGCGCCGCCTCAATCCCGATTTGTCGCCCAATCCAGCGCGCGTCCTCCGTCCGGCCGCTATAATCGCAAATGGTGCACTGATTACCCGTCGATCCTTGTAAGAACAGGCAAGGGGAGCTCATCATGCTTTCGACCGTGCGCCGAAGCGTGCCCGGGTAGTCGGTTGAGATCAGGCGATTCTCCCAGGCGAGGATCGTAGGGTGCGCGGAGAAATGAACAATCACTGCCAGGGGATGCCCCTTGAGATCGTCGATCCGGACCACTCCGACCTCGTGATCCGAATATCCGTCCGGATTGGGACCCAATATCATGCGGTCCTTCCACGGCTTTCGCCGGCAAACGTTGACGGGGCACGAGCCCTTCGCTCCGGCCACGAGCGCCGGCTGCATGGCGCGCCTGGCCGCCCAGCATGCGCCCGCGACTTTGTCCACGAGGCTGTCGTTATAAGGTTTCACCATCTCGGCCCCGGCATCGAACCAGGGCTGCGACTGGCTCGGACCCGAGTGCGTGTGCGAAGACGACATTCGAATGTGACTGGGCGGCACACCCGTCATTTCCCCAATGCGTTTCCGATAAAGAGCCAGTTCTTCGCCCTTGGGCGGATATAGCAAATCCCACTCGACCAACAGGATTTCCTCGCGTCCATCCGAGGCTGCCAGCACCGTGCACCAAAGCGGCAGGTCGATCCCCTCCGCGCGCTGATGAACCTGTGCGCTCCAGTTTCCGTGGGCAATGCCCAGCGGAGGAGTAATATCGCATCGCGAGACACCGACTCGAAGATTTTGCTCGGCCATTTCGCCTCCTCTGAAATGTCGCGTCAAAGTCACTGCTGTGAAGATCTCAGGCGGCGGCACCCCGCGAACCCCGCCTTAGCTGGTCTAACGCGTCGACAAGACTCTTTTCGATTAACTGGCACATTTCGTCCAGGTCGGACTCCTCGGCAATTAGCGCCGGCGCAACAGCAAACCAGCTGGGATCGACACGGAGGATCAAACCGTTCTTTAGGGCCGTCTTCTTCAAAGCAGTTCCAAGCTCCGGATACGGCGCCATGCTTTTGGTGTCTTTTACGAGTTCGACCCCGAGCAAGATGCCCTTGCCGCGAACCTCGCGCACCACGCCGTGCTTTTTCAACTGCTCGAGCTTCGCCACCAGATAATCCCCGAGCCGCCGTGCCTTCTTATCAAGCTGCTTTTCGACGATCTCATCGGTGACCGCAATTCCGGCAGCGCAGGCCAGAGGATTGCCCGCAAAAGTGTGCCCGTGCGCAAAGGCGAGATTTTCCTCCGCGGTTCCCCAGAAGGCCTCGGCCATGTCCTCCCTGGCAATCATCGCAGCGATCGGAACGACACCGGCCGAAAGGCCCTTGCCACAGCAGATAATATCCGGCGTCACCCCGTACGTCTGCGCCGCAAACATGGAGCCGGTTTTGCCGTAGCCCGTTATGATTTCGTCGAAGATGAGCAGGACATTGTAGCGCGTGCAGACATCCCGAAGAATCTGGAAGTATTCCGCCGTGGGAGTAATGATGCCGCCCGTGTTGCCTACAGGTTCCACGATGACGCCGGCGACCGTCTCCGGGTCCTCATTCACGATCACGTCTTCAACGGTTTGCGCTGCGAATCGGTTGCACTCTTCCCAGGAAGGAAAGCGGTCCCGGTAGAAGTTAGGGGGAAACACTTTGAGGAAGCCGGGCATCTGCGGCTCAAACTTGCTCTTTCGCGCTCCGCTGCCGCTGGCCGACATGGCGCCCGCTGTGCCGCCGTGATAGCTCCAGTAACGGCTGATGAACTTGTACTTGCCGGGGTGGCCCGTCTGCTTGAAGTACTGCCGCGCGAACTTCATGGCGGATTCGGTGGCCT
>Ga0187879_10000280_pt1 | contig 35266 bp, 26 predicted proteins | sample June2016WEW_19_1_FD_132423 | JGI IMG/M metagenome (GOLD analysis project Ga0187879, IMG submission 132423) | Peatland microbial communities from SPRUCE experiment site at the Marcell Experimental Forest, Minnesota, USA - June2016WEW_19_10 | ecosystem: Environmental > Terrestrial > Soil >... | reverse complement strand
TCGCCGGTCGCCGGTCGCCGGTCGCCGGTCGCCGGTCGCCGGTCGCCGGTCGGCCGCCGCCGCCGACGAGTCGCCGCCTCGGTCGCGGGCCATCGGCCGGCGCCCGCGACGAGTGAGGGGTCGGGCGCACGGCGAGGCGGACGCCCGCCGCCTACCGTGGAGCCGACGCCGAGACCGTGGAAGGGCTGCAGATGGCCGTTGACTTCACCCAGCTGGTGGGTGACCTCGCCGCCGAGGGCGACGAGCTCGCCGCCCTGCTCGAGCCGCGGCTGGCGGCCGACCCTGACACGGAGCATGCGCTGACGCCGGCCGAGGGCTGGACCATCGCCGACCAACTTGCGCACCTCGCCTACTTCGATGAGGCGCTGTTGTTGGCGATGAACGACCCGCTGCAGTTTCGGGTCGTCCGAGACATGGCGATCGCCGCCGGCGGCGACATGGCGGAGCTGGCGAGGGAGCGCCACCGCGAGCGCGGTGGCGGCTCGATGCTCAGTTGGTTCCAAGACACCCGCGGTCGCCTTGTCAGCGAGCTGAAGGGCGCGGATCCTCGCCTTCGAGTCCCGTGGTACGGGCCGGACATGAGTCTCGCCTCGGCGGCCACCGCCCGCCTCATGGAGACCTGGGCGCACGGTCAGGACGTCGCCGATGCCCTCGGTGCTTGGCGCCAGCCGACTACCCGGCTTCGCCACATCGCCGACCTGGGTGTCCGCACGTTCGCCTTCAGCTTCAAGGTGCGCTCGTTGGCGCCCCCGGACGTCCCGGTGCGCGTGGAGCTATGGGGTCCGCACCTCGAGGAGTGGACCTGGGGACCGGAAGGCGCCGACGACTTCGTGCAGGGGCCGGCTGAGGAGTTCTGCCTCGTTGTCACCCAGCGGCGCCACCTCGCCGCCACCACGCTCCAGGTAGAAGGTGTCGCAGCGAGGGCGTGGCTCAGCATCGCCCAGGCCTTCGCCGGAGGCCCCACGACCACGTCCCCCGGGCGGGCCGTCACCTAGCGTCGCCGGATCGCTGATCCGAAGTCGTCGAGGTCGGGGACCGGCTCGGCGACTATTCGCCCCGCAGTGCATCAGCGGTCGGGGTGTGGGCAGCGAGCACGCCGGGGGCCGTCGTCATGGCATTGCCGACTGTCACGAGGACGAGCAGCCCGAGGATGAGCGTCGTCAGCGGGATCACCGTAACGGGCACGGCGCCGATCGAGGAGGCGAAGCTCGACCACGCCCAACCACCAGCGGCCAGACCGATCGGCAGCCCGAGGGCCGCGGCGATGAGCAGGGTCGTGCTCGTCTGCCACGCGATGATGACCCGTAGCTGCCGACGGGTGAGGCCGAGGGCCTTCAACACCGCCAGCTCGCGCCGACGGCGGCGAGCGCTCGCGAGGACGGTGGCCGCTAGGGAGACAAGCACAGCCGCCGTCAGAACCACGGCCAGGGTCAAGGGTTGGTCGCCCATCTGGGCGTCGTTGAGGACGGCCGCCCCGAGCACTCGTTGGACCTGGTAGGTGCCTCCGGGCTGTTCCTTGAGGTTGATGGCCTGCACGATCCGGCCGACGACCGGAGCGGCCGGGGTGCCGGGATCCACGTCTACGGCAAGCGTCGACGGCAGGGCGCTGAACGACTCCGGATTCGGCCCTTGGCTGGCGCTGAGGTGCTCAATGGCCAACAGGGTGCTTTCGGGGAGCATCGCACCGCGCCCGAGCGAGACGTGATCGGTCAGCAGCAGCCCGAGGGAGGGCAGGGTGACAGTGCCGACGACGGTCAGCCGCCGGGCTGTCGGGCCGCTTCCCACCACGACGGTGTCGCCGACGTGCTTGCCGAGCTGGCGCAAGCTGTTCGTTCCCAGCTCGATCTCGTTCAGACCGTCGAGCGGGTGCCCCGTGACCGTGGGGGGCTCGACCGACCCACGTGGGGTGGCGAGCCCGAGAACTGGGATCAGCTGGCCGTCGATGGGGACCTGTGTGAAGGCGAAGGTCGACCAACCACGCACGCCGGGCTGGCTCGCCATGAGCTTGTTCAGGTCGAACCCGCTGAAGTTCCCGTAGCCGCCCTGGACTTGGACGAGAGCATCCCAGTTCCAGCCATAGCGGACCGGATGCGAGACGAGTCCGTTCAGGCTGGCGCCGAAGATGACCGCCGAGACGATGGCGGTGACGGCGACGATTGAGCCAACGAGGTTGGCCCAGACGATGCCGCGGCGGCGTCCCGGTGGCGGTTCGAGGGCGTAGCGGACTCCGAGCGCCGCCACAGTGGGCATTCCCAACCAGACCGTCGCCTGGTCTACGGCGGGCGGCCGGGAGTAGATGGACTGACGCGCCGCCCGTACGGATCGCCAGGCTATCCAGGCCAGCAACCCCAACAGCGCCCCGGCCAGGGTCAGCCCGCCACCGAGGAGGACCGTGACATCGAACTGGACGCCGTGCACCGGGTCGAACTGGCGCACCGGTCCCACGGGCGCAAGCGGCGACAGTGCGAGGGCGCCGACGACTCCCAAGACCATGCCGGCGGCGATGGCGAACGCGCCCGCCACCGCGTTGGCCATTGCCCGTTGGGCTCGGGTCAGGCCAATGGCCCGCAGCACGTCCAGCTGGCTGGCCGAGCGGTCGAGCAGCTGGACCAGGCCCTGCCCTGCGAGCACCAGTAGCGCCAGCACGGCGAGTGCCCCGAAGGCGCCAAGGGCAACCGCCTGTGGCCGGATCGCCTGTTGGACTTGTTGGTGGACGGTGTTCAGTTGCCGGATGGCGAAGTGCAACCCCCCGCCCAGCTTGGAGGCCAGCCGAGTGAGCGAGGCGTTGAGTGCGGGGATCCCGGCACTGCCCTTCAGGAGGCGCACGCCGACCCAAGAGAATCCGAAGGCGTTGCGGTGCCGAGCGAGCGTCGCCTCCGTGGCTGCAGGTGACATGACCGCCGCCGAGACCTGGTCGAACTGATCGACGAGCACCGGCGGGATGGCGACGATGCCGACGACGCGGTACGTGGAGACACCAGTGTCCTCCACCCGCAAGGAAGCGACGTTGTTGAACTCGTAGGTGACCTTGCCACCGACGCCCACCCCGAAGAGCTTGGCGATGCCGGGGGTCAGGGCGATCTCGTCGGTGGCGCCGGGACGGGGCAGTCGCCCCTGCAGCACCGTCATGCGATCTTGCCTGAAGAAGTCGCCGAGACTACCCACCAAGTCGTCGGTCAAGAAGGAGTCGTCTTCCCTGCCGTGCACCACCGGGTTGCCTGCGAGCCCCAGCCAGGCCGCGCTGGAGCGGACGCCGGCGAGAGCGCTCACCTTGGCAATCACGGACAGATTCGGCTCCGGGATGTTCACCATGACGTCGCTCGCATCGATCGACCGCAGATAGCGGCCGTAGGCGGACTCGGTCCGACGTGCGCCTGCCAACGAGCCCAGCGCCACGGCGCCGAGGATGGCGCAGAGAACGACAACGACGAGCGTCGATCGCCACGTGTCCCGCCAGGTCGCTCGCCACCAATAGCGGGCCGGCGCCATTGCCTCAGCTCCCGCGGACCATGTTGTCGCTTGCATGTTCGTGCAGCCTCATCGGTGATCCTTTGCAGCCTGCGTGAGCAGGTCCTACCAACCGTGAGGCGGTCATCGCGAGGAACTGCCGGATGGTCCACCCGAGCGGCTGGGCGACTTGCTGGCGCCTTGCTGCCATGATCTGCTGCTCCCTTGCCATCTGGCAAGGGTGCTACTAGGTGCGGGCGGGTGGGGTTAGCAGGGTGGGCCTACTAGCCCGTTGCCTGCGGCAGGAGAGATGCCCGGCCGGAGGGGGCGTGGTGCTGGTAGTTTCATCGTGATGACGCTGCGAAGTCCGGCCCGCTTCGGAGCCGTGGCGACCGCCATGGTGACGCCGTTCGACGAAAGCGGCGGACTCGATCTCGACGGTGCTGCCGGCCTCGCCAAGCATCTCGCCGACAACGGCACCGAGGCGGTCGTGCTCGCCGGCACGACGGGCGAGGCGCCCGTGCTCACCGACACCGAGCGGGTCGACCTGTTCCGGGCGCTCGCCGAAACCCTCACGATCCCCATCATCGCCGGCTCGACCACAAACGACACGGCTCACTCCGTGGCGATGACCAAGGCGGCGGAGGCAGCCGGCGTAGCCGGCATCCTCGCCGTCACGCCGTACTACAACCGACCGTCCCAGCTCGGCCTCACCCGCCACTTCACCGCCGTCGCACAGGCGACGTCACTGCCGGTGATCCTCTACGACATCCCCATCCGCACCGGCCGGAAGATCGCCTCCGAGACGATCCTCCGGCTCGCCCGCGAGGTCCCGAACATCGTCGGCGTCAAGGATGCGGCCGGGGACGTGAGTGGGACGGCGAGGTTGCTGGCGCAGGCGCCGGAGGGTTTCGAGTGCTACAGCGGCGAGGATGCCCTCAACTTGCCGCTGCTGTCGGTCGGTGCCGTCGGCGCCATCAGCGTCGCCTCGCACTGGGTGGGCCGGGAGATCGCCGAGATGATCGCCACCTTCCTCGCCGGGGACGTCGAGGGTGCCCGCCAGCTCAACGCCGAGCTCCTCGACGCCGTCGCCTTCCAGTCGAGCGACGAGGCGCCCAACCCGATGCCGGCAAAGGCGATGCTGCGGGCGATGGGTCTCCCGGCGGGCGAGTGCCGACTCCCGCACGGCCCGGCGCCGGCGTGGCTGGACGAACGAGCCGGGGCCGTGCTCGCCGATCTTGAGGAGTGGCGGGCGGCACGTGGCTGAGCGAGTCCGGGTTTCCTTTCTCGGGGGCCTGGGCGAGATCGGGCGCAACTGTGCAGTCGTCGAGCAGGGCGGTCGCCTCGTGGTCCTCGACTGCGGCGTCATGTTCCCGAACCCGGAGATGCCCGGAGTCGATCTCGTGCTGCCGGATTTCGGCTGGCTGTTCGAGCGGGCGGGCGACGTGGACGGCGTCGTGCTCACGCACGGGCACGAGGACCATGTCGGCGCCCTTGCCTACCTCCTGCGGGAAGTCGCCGTGCCGATCTACGGCTCGCCGTTCACCCTCGGGATCGCCCGTAACCGCCTGGAGGAGGCGAACCTCGCCTCCTCCACGGACTTCGTTCCCGTCGGCGACGGCGAGCGGCGCACGATCGGCCCGTTCGACGTCGAGTTCATCCCTGTCACCCACTCGGTACCGTTCGGTTTCGCTCTCGCCTTCCACACCGCCCAGGGCGTCATCCTGCACACCGGAGACTTCAAGCTCGACCTGAACCCGGTCGATGGGCGCCGCACGGACTTGGCGAGGATCGGCCAGCTCGCCGCCACCGAGGGCATCCGCCTCCTCCTCGCCGACTCCACCAACGCGGAAGAGCCCGGCTACACAGGGAGCGAGTCGAGCGTCGGCGCCTCCCTGCGGACGATCTTTCAGTCGAACCGTAAGTCGCGCATCATCGTCGCCTGCTTTGCGAGCCATATCCATCGCATCCAGCAGGTGGCCGATGCGGCCGTCGGCAGCGGCCGCCGCATCGCGCTCCTGGGCCGCTCGATGGTGAAGAACGTCGGTGTCGCTCGCGAGCTCGGCCTCTTGCACGTGCCCGACAGCGCCTTTGTCGAGATCGAGAGCATCGGAACCGTCGAGCCGGGTCAGCTGTGCGTCATCTCGACCGGCTCGCAGGGTGAGCCCATGTCCGCCCTCTCCCTCATGGCCGAGGGCGAGAGCCGCTGGCTGGACGTGACCGAAGGCGACGTCGTCGTCCTCAGCTCGCACGCGATCCCTGGCAACGAATGGGCCGTCGCCAAGGTGATGGACGGGCTTGCCCGTAAGGGCGCCGAGGTCGTGAGCGGCTCGATCGCCCACGTGCACGAGAGTGGCCACGCACGCCAGGGCGAGCTCGCCACGATGCTCTCGATCGCCAAGCCGAAGTCCTTCGTGCCCGTGCACGGCGAGTATCGCATGCTGCTTCGCCACTCCCGCCTCGCCATCGAGATGGGCGTCGCTGCCAGCGAGGTCCTCGTGTGCGAGGACGGCGACGTCATCGCCCTCAGCGATGAGGGGATCGACTTCGACGGGGAGGTGTCCTCGAGCTACGTCTTCGTGGACGGCCTCGCCGGCGATGTCGGCGTCGGCGTGCTGCGCGACCGGCGCGTGCTCGCCGAAGAGGGCGTCGTCGTGACCGTCGTGACCGTCGACCGGAAGAGCGGCGACCTCGTGGGGCCGCCGGAGATCGTCAGCCGTGGGTTCTTGTCCGAGCCGGGCCACGAAGATCTCGCCGAGGAGCTACGCGTGGCGGTGCAGAAGGCGGTCGAGGCGGGAGCCGGTCACACCAACCGGGATCCCGACGCCATCAGGCGCGTCGCCCGCCGGGCGGTCGGCAAGCTCGTGAACGAACGCACCCGCCGCCGTCCCATGATCGTGGTCGTCGTCGTCGAGGCCTGAGTTTCGCCTCGGGTGGCGTTGTCCCCGTCGCCTGCTGGGGCTGGTGTTACGGTTGTTGACACTGTGGCAGTGACGAAACCAGCTGCTGGCACCCGCTCCTCGGGGTCACGCAGCAGCCGGGGTACCACCGCGGGCAAACGCGCCACCAGGCCGGCAGCCGGCGCCGCCTCCACGCGACAAGGAGCCCACCTGCCCTCGGCGCGGTCCGCCAGCGGCGCCGGCAAGGCCGGCCGGCGCCCGGCGAAGGGGCCGTCCGCTCTCGAGAGGGCGCTCGACTGGGTGCTGGCGCTCGTGGGAGCACAGCCTGACGACGCCTGGGGGCTCCTCCTCGTGATCGCCGGCATCCTCCTCGCCCTCGGCATCCATTTCGGCGTGCTCGGCCCCGCCGGCAACGCCATCCGCACGGGCGGCGGCCGCCTCCTCGGTTGGGGCGAGGACGTCATCCCGGCGAGCTTCCTGGTCGGCGGCCTCCTCCTCGTCGCTCAGCGCTCCTGGTGGGGCCTGCTCGGTACGGTCAACTCTGCCCTCCTGCTCACCGTCGCCTCCGCTGGGCTGGCGGACCTGGCGGGTGGCAACCCGCCCCTCGGCGCATCGGCCGCCCGTCTTGCGGGCGCCGGCGGCGTCGTCGGCGCCGGCGTGGGCGGCGGCATGGCGAAGGTGATCGGCGTGGCCGGCTCAGGGGTCGTCCTCGGAGCGGTCGCTTTCACGGCCATCTGCTGGCTCCTCGGCGGCCGGGTTGTCGAGGTCCTGCGGACGGCCGTCGCCGGCATCAGCCGGGGGGTGCGGGGGGCGGCGGCGAGGTTCCGGGAGTTTCGCCGTCAGACGCTGACGGCTGCCCAGCTGGAGGCTGCCCGGTTGGGTGCCCGCCCGCCCGCAGCCCAGGACGCGGCGCCGGCGAGCGGCGTCTGGGACCCGAACGGGCCGAGCAGTGCCGAAGGCGCCGCCGATCACGAAGGCGACCTCGTCGACGTCGAGCCGAGCGGGCCAGCGACCGACGACGAGCCCGGTCCCACCCGGCCGCTCACGGCCGAGCCGGCCGCCCTGCACGCCGGGGGCATGCTCGATGCCGCCTATGGCGGCGGCAAGCCGGAGCAGCTCACGCTCCCAGTGCCGCTCCCGAACGCCAACTGGCGCCTGCCGGCAGCCAAGCTGCTGAAGCGGAGCAAGGACCAGTACCACGACCGGGCCGAGATCGAGTCGCGGGGCCGGGTGCTGGAGCGTGCCCTGGCGGCCCACGGCGTCGAAACCCACCTCGTCGGCTTCACCGTCGGCCCCACCGTGACCCGTTTCGAGCTGGAGCTCGGCGCGGGCGTGAAGGTGGCGCGGGTGACGAACCTGGCGAAGGACATCGCCTATGCCATGGCGTCCGCCGACGTCCGCATCCTCGCCCCCATCCCGGGGCGCTCGGCCATCGGTGTCGAGGTCCCCAACCAGAACCGGCAGCTCGTCACGCTCGGTGACGTGCTCTCGACGAACGACGCCCGCCGTGCCACCCACCCGCTCGAAGTGGCCCTCGGCCGCGACATCGCCGGCCGGGCCGTCATGGTCAATCTCGCCGAGATGCCGCATCTGCTCATCGCCGGCGCCACCGGCGCCGGCAAGTCGTCCTGCATCAACTCGGTCGTGACCTCCATCCTCATGCGGGCGACGCCCGACGAGGTCCGCCTCATCCTCGTGGACCCGAAACGAGTCGAGCTCGGCCAGTACAACGGCCTCCCGCACCTGCTGACGCAGGTGGTCGTGAACCCGAAGCGAGCCGCCAACGCCCTCAACTGGGCGGTGACGGAGATGGAGCGTCGCTACGACCTCCTTGCCGAAGTGGGCATGCGCGACATCACCGGCTACAACGCCGCCGTCGACCGGGGCGACTTCGTCGACCCGGCCGCACCCCTGGCAGCGACTGCGGCCGACGCAGGCAACCGAGCCGGACCGGAGATGGCCGATCTGGCTGCTCACGCCGCCCCCTCCGCCACGACGACGGTCTTCGAGGGGGTCGGCCCAGGCGGGCTCGGCCCAGCCGGCATCGGCCCAGCCGGTATCGGCGCAGCCGTCATCGGCCTCGACGCCCTCGGCCCAGCCGCCACGGGCGGCGACACCATGGGCCCCGTCGACGACCTCCTCCTCGGTGGGGCGCTCGTCTCGCCGGCGGCGCCGCAGGGGATCACCGAGGCGGAGCCGTCGCCCGACATGTCGCCGGCAGTGGCGGCCATGGTGGAGGAGTCCCGCTCGCGCACCGAGCACGCCGGTGGCGCGTCGCACGGGCGCCTCCCGTTCGTCCTCATCGTCGTGGACGAGCTGAACGACCTCATGATGGTGGCCGCCCGCGATGTCGAGGAGTCCATCTGCCGGATCGCCCAGATGGCGCGGGCGGTCGGCATCCACCTCGTCATCGCCACCCAGCGGCCGTCCGTCGACGTCATCACGGGGGTCATCAAGGCGAACATCCCCTCCCGCTTGGCGTTCTCCGTGTCGTCGCTCGCCGACAGCCGCGTCATCCTCGACCAGCCCGGGGCGGAGCGGCTGATCGGGCGTGGCGACCTCCTGCTGCTCTCCGCCTCCTCGAGCGTGCCCCGCCGTCTGCAAGGCCCCTGGGTGGGGGAGGACGAGGTTCGCGGCGTGGTCGCACACTGGCGGCGCCAGAGCGGGCCGCGCTACGTCGAAGGAGTCGAGGGCGAGGAGTCGGGCGGCGGAGGGGCCGGCGGCGCCGGCAGTGACGATGACGACGAGCTGCTGGCAACAGCAATGGAGCTTGTGGTCCGCTCGCAACTAGGCTCGACCTCCATGTTGCAGCGCAAGCTCCGCGTCGGCTTCGCCCGTGCCGGACGGCTGATGGATCTGCTCGAACGGCGAGGCGTCGTCGGACCATCTGAGGGGTCGAAGGCGAGGGCGGTCCTCATGACGCCCGAGGGGCTCGACCAGATCGACCGGTGACGAAGCTCACATGAACGGCTGTCGTTACCTAAGTTGTACGCGATGACGGCTCCGAACGAGAGCATTGCAGCGCGGTCTCGGCCGTCGGCCCCTCCGTCCGGTGCCCACGCCACGGCCGAGTCTCGCTCCGCCGCCCTGCGGATGTCGCGCGAGCGCGCCGCCCGTTTGCGAGCGGCGCGTCGACGGGGCCGGCAACGCCTGGCCGTGATCGTTCTGCTGCTGTTCGGGGCGACGTTCCTCACGCTCTCCCTCGTGGGCTCGAGCGGGTCCGGTTCGAAGGTCTCGGGCGCTTCAGACCAGAGCGATCCCCGGCCGGCCGTCGTGGCGACGCTCACCTTGCGCTCGAGCATGGCGTCCTCGGTGCTGATTCCCGGCAGCTTGGCGCCGCTCCCCTTCCCGGGCCTGGGGGAGTCGGCGGTCGTCATCGGCGGGATCGGTCTCATGGGGGCGACGGAGAACGAGCGGTCGGTGCCCGTCGCCAGCCTCACGAAGATCATGACCGCCTACCTCGTGCTGAAGGACCATCCGCTCGCCGGCCGCAGCGGCGGCCCCGTCTTCGTGATGACGGCGGCCGACCACGCCGCCTGGATCCAGGCGTCCGAGGCCGACGAGTCGAACATCGAGGTCAAGTCGGGTGAACGCCTTGACGAACGCCAGCTCCTGCAGGCGCTCATGATTCCGTCGGCCGACAACATCGCCGACTACCTGGCGGTCTGGGACGCGGGGAGCGAGAAAGCCTTCGTCGCCAAGATGAACGCCGTTGCGGCCGCCTTGCAGCTGCCCGGCACGCACTTCGCCGACGACAGCGGTGTGAACCCGGGATCGCGGAGCACGGCCGTCGGCATGGCGCGGCTGGCCGCTCTCGCCATGGAGAGCCCCGTACTGCGGTCGATCGTCGACGAGCAGTTCATCGACCTCCCCGTCTCCGGGGAGATCTGGAACAACTACGACCCGGCCGTCGGCGTGGACGGCATCATCGGGGTGAAGTCGGGTTTCACCGACGCCGCCGGCACGAACCTCGTCACGGCCGCCTGGCGTCGCGTCGGCGGGCACCGGGTCCTCGTCGTGTGCGTCGTGATCGGCCAGCAGGACAGCCTCTCGGGCGACGCCGGCGAGAACGAGACGCTGCTCGACGCCGCCACCCGGGATCTCCGCCTGTCGACCGTCGTGAGGAGCCAGGCGGTCGTAGGAGAGGCGCAGACGGGCTGGAACCACGATCGCTCGGTCGTCCGGCTGGCGGCCACGGCCGCCGTCGTCGCCTGGCCGGGGCTCGTGCTCTCCCCCGAGGTCGTGCCTGCTCCGACGCCGAGGAGCACGCCGACACACGGATGGCCGGCCGGCTGCACGATCGGGAACCTCGAGCTCCAGTACCCCTACGGCGCTCAAGTCGGCGAGCCGGTGGTCCTGCAGAGCGCCATCGGGCCCCCGCCGGCCGGGTGGGCGCCGGCGGGCGTCGTCCATTGACCGGCCGCTGAGGTGAAGGCGAGAGTCCCCGGTTCCTCCTCCAACCTCGGGCCTGGCTATGACGTGCTCGGCCTGGCGCTGCAGATGTACGTCGAGGTGGAGGTCGTGCCGGCGTCGAGCCTGCGCATCCAAGCCGACGGCGAAGGCTCCGAGCAGCCTGGCGACGAGTCGCACCTCGCCGCCAGGGTGGTGCGCTCGGTCATCGGCCACGACCGGGTCGCCCTCAAGGTGCGATCGTCGATCCCGGTCAGCCGGGGTCTCGGCTCCTCGGCCGCTCTCGCGGTGGCGGCCGCCGCCGCCGCCGGTGCGAGTGACCCGCTCACGGTAGCGGCCGTCTTCGACGGGCACGCCGAGAACGCCGCCGCCTCCGTGCTGGGCGGCCTGGTGGCGGCGGCGATGATCGACGGTGCGCCCGTGGCTCGGCGGTTGCCGCTCGACTCCCGCCTCGGCTACGTCGTCGTCGTGCCCGATCGCCGCCTCCCGACGACACTCGCCCGTTCCGTCCTCCCGACCACCGTTGGCTTCGGCGACGCCATCCACAACCTCGGCCGCATGGGGCTGCTGCTCGCCGGCTTGGCGGACGCCTCGTCGCTGCTGAGCGCCGCGGGCGAGGACCGCCTCCACCAGGCCTCCCGCGCGGCCTTGTTCCCGGAGGCTCCGGAGCTGCTCGAGCAGCTGCGTGCCGCCGGGGCGACCATCGCCTGTTGGTCGGGAGCCGGCCCGGCGATGCTCGCCATCTGCACGGATGCCGACGTGGCGGCGGGCGTCGAAGCGGCCGCCGGCCGTGCGCTTGACGCACTCGGCCTCTCCGGGCAGGCAGCCGTCATCGAGCCGGATCTCGAGGGTCTCGTCGTCACGGCCTGAGCTCGGCTCGAGGCGAAGAAACCGCCAGCTCCAGCCGGTGCACGGATTTGGCTGTCAGTAAGGTTGGTCGAAGCCCGCAGCCTGCAGGGAGGGACCGCATGCGCCTGTTCAGCTTTCACCTGATGCCCTACCCGGGACTGCCGGCGGACTACGACGGCCCGGCCTGGATCAAGTGCCCGAACGAGTTCTTCGATCCGGCCCTCGGCACGGAGATCTACAACCGCTACCTCGACGAGCTCATCCTCGCTGACGAGCTGGGTTTCGATGGCGTCTGCGTGAACGAGCACCACCAGAACGCCTACGGCTTGATGCCGTCGCCGAACCTGATGGCCTCGATCCTCGCCCGCGAGACCACGAACTGCCGTATCGCCGTCGTCGGCAACGCCCTGCCGCTCTACGACCCGCCGACGCGGGTGGCAGAGGAGTTCGCCATGATCGACTGCATCTCCGGCGGCCGCCTCATCGCCGGCATGGTGGTCGGCGGCGGACCGGAGTACTACTCGTTCTCCATCAACCCCGCAGAGGCCCGTTCCCGCTTCGCCGAGGCGCACGACCTCATCATCAAGGCGTGGACCGAGCCGGGGCCGTTCGAGTTCATCGGCAAGCACTACCGCATCCGCTATGTGAACAGCTGGCCGCGCCCGGTGCAGCAGCCTCATCCAGAAGTCTGGATCCCGGGAGCGGGCTCGCTCGAGACGCTCGAGTTCGTCGCCAAGCACCGCTACGCCTACATGGGCATCCCCTACTTCCACATCTCGGTCTTCGAGCGGATGTTCCGCCTCATGCGGGAAGCCTGCGAGAACGAGGGCTACGAGGCCGACCCTCTCCAGCTCGGCTGGCTCGTCCCGATCTTCGTGGCAGAGACGGACGCCGAGGCGAGGGAGCGCTACGAGGAGCACTTCTGGTATTTCGTGAAGCGCCTCCTGCCGGGCATCTCCATCTCGCCTCCGGGTTACACCTCGGTTCGCTCCCTCGAGAACATCATCAAGGGCGGGCACACCTTCGCCGAATTCCTCGAGAGCTGGGAGCAGGTCGTCGAAGGCGACTACGCCATCGTCGGCTCACCCGAGACCGTGCTCGAGAAGCTCACGGAGAACGTCGAGCGCCTCGGGGTCGGGAACCTGCTGGGACTGTTCCAGCTCGGGACCCTCGGTCCCGACGACACCCGCCGCAACCTCGAGCTCTTCGCCGCCGAAGTGGCGCCGAAGCTGCGCGAGCGCTTCCCGGGGACCGAGCGGCGCCTCATCAGCGGAGCGGTCGCATGAACGCCCGGCTCGACGCCCTCGAGACCGGGCCCTTCGACACTTCCGTCGGGACCGTCATCCTCACCCGCAGCGCCCGCCGGTCGGAGGGAGCCGACCGGTCCGGGCCCGACAGGGCGGCCGAGCCCGTCGTCTACCTGCATTCCTCCGGGGGCGAGAGCGGTGCGGATTCGGTCGCCCCCTTCCTCGAGCTGCTGGCGGAGCGCTTCGACGTGCTCGCCCCGATGTTCCCCGGCTTTGCGGGCTCGGGCGGGCTCGAGCAGATCGACGACATGGAGGACGCCGTCTACCACTGCCTCGACGTCTTCGAGCGGCTCGGCCTCACGGGCGAACGAGCTCCCCACGTCGTCGGCCTCTCGATCGGCGGTTGGATGGCGGCCGAGATCGCCTGGCGCTATCCCGATGCCGTCCGCAGCCTCACGCTCGTGAGCGCACCGGGCATATACCTGCCCGGCCACCCGATGAGCGAGCTGTTCGGGCGGCGCTTCGACGAGCTCGCCGAGGAGACCTTCGCCGACCAGTCGCACCCGGTCGCCGCCATGATGCACCAGATGGCGGCCATGACCCTTGCGGGCGCCGGCGCCGAGATCCCCTTCGAGCTCATCCGGCCGTTCTTCGAGTCGATGGCGGCGGCCGCAAAGCTTGCCTGGAACCCGTATTTTCACAACCCGAAGCTGCCGCGGCGGCTCGGGCGGGTGACGGCCCCGACGCTCGTGGTCGCAGGCCGGCTCGATGGCCTCGTGCCCTTCCAGACCTCGGAGGCCTACGCTCGCCTGATCGCCGGTGCAGAGCTCGAGATCTGGGACGACGCCAGCCACATGATCCCGCTCGAGCAGCCAGAGCGGCTGGTCGCACGGCTCTCCGAGCACGTGGCGAGGGCGAGCTCACCCGTCAGCTGAGCGATTGCCAAGCCCGCGGGCGATCTGGCTCCCCGCCGGCTCTGGATCGGGGATGATAGAGGCGTGACGAGCGAATCCACCGCCAGCGCCTTCATCGGTTCCGGTTCGGCCGACGCACTCGAGCGCTCGTTCATTCACACCGGCCAGCTCGCCTACATCGCGCTGCGAAGCGACGGCGTCGTCGTGTTCGCCAGCGAGTGCGCGGAAGCGGTCATCGGCTGGGCGCCGGCGGCCATCGTCGGCAGCAACGCCCTGGACTGGCTGCACCCGGAGGACGCAGAGCGGGCCGTGCTGCAGCTGAGCGAGCTCAACACCGTCGGTTCGACACCGGGTACGAGCCTGTTCCGCATCCGGCGGGCCGACGGCTCGTTCGTACCCCTCGAGATCCTCGGATCGATGGTGAGCGACGGTGAGGAGACGCTCATCGGGCTCTGGATCCGAAACGCCGAGCACCAGCTGTTCCTGGAGGACCTGCTCCACCAGATGGTGTCGGGCGCCAGGCGGCCCGACGCCCTCCGACTCGTGTGTGACGGCATCGACTGGCGGGCGTTCGAATCGAGCGTGGCCATCTCCTGGACCGACGACCGCGGTCTGCAACAGGTGAGCACCGGCCTGCCGGACTCGCTCGGCGGGGCGGACCCGGCCCTGGCGACGCCCTGGGACCTGACTCGCCGCGACGGTGCAGCCCGCCAAGGGACGCTGGCCGATCTCCGCGACGATCTCGGGGAGCTGGCAGGCGAGCTCGGTCTCGGGGCGTACTGGGTGGAGCCGGTCCCCTGGGCGGCCAACTTCCCGCCGGCGACGATCACCATCTGGACGTCGGCCGGCCCGCGTGCCCCAGGCATCCACGCCTACGGCATGGGCCTCGTCCGCAACCTCGTCGAGCTCGTGCTCCGCTGGACCGAGCAGGCCGCCCGCCTCGACGAGGCGGCGCGATCGGACTCGCTCACCGGCCTTGTCAACCACCGGACGTTCTACACGGCTCTCGGCGAGTCCTCCGTCGGCGGCGCCGTCCTCTACTGCGACCTCGACCACTTCAAGCCCGTGAACGACGAGCTCGGGCATTCCGCCGGCGACACCTTGCTACGCGTGGCCGCCAAGCGCATCCAACGCAGCGTCCGCCAGGCCGACATCGTGGGCCGCCTCGGCGGCGACGAGTTCGCTGTGCTGTGCAGTGACGTCAACGAGTCGGAGGCGCTCGAGATCGCCCGCAGAATCCTGCAGTCGCTGAAGGAGCCGTTCCACCTCGGTGAAGCGGACCGCGAGGTGAGCATCGACGCCAGCATCGGGGTGGCCGTGAGCGCCACACCCATGACCGAGGACCTGCTGAAGGCGGCCGACCGGGCGCTCAGCAGCGCCAAGAGCGCCGGTCGCGGCCGGGTCGTGCTCGGGTCGACGTCGGATACGCCGACGCCTGCCTGAACCCCGTCAGGCCTCGCTCGGAACCCCGGCCTCGATCTCGTCGAGCCCTTGCAGCAGGGTGTTCCAGGACAAGGTGGCGCACTTGATGCGCACGGGGAACTTGACGACCCCCTGCAGGGCGGCCAGCTCACCGAGATCCTGCTTGGAGAGGGCCTCGGCGGCGTCGCCGGTGCTGTCGCCGCCGTCGGCGCCGTCGGCGCCGTCGGCGCCGTCTCCGCCGATGGAGTGCTCGTGGATCGTCATCATGGCTTTGAACGAGTTGATGAGCTCACGGGCCTTCTCGGTGGACTTGCCCTTCACGGCCGCCGACATCATCGAGGCCGACGACTGGCTGATGGAGCAGCCTTGGCCGCTGATGCGCAGGTCCGTGACGGTGTCGCCCTCGACTTCCATGTAGACCACGACCTCGTCGCCGCACAGGGGGTTGAAACCCTCCACGCGATGGGCAGGCGGCACGGCCAGCTCGCCGCGGTTGCGCGGTGAGCGGTAGTGATCGAGGATGATCTCGCGGTAGAGGTCTTCCAGGCCTGTCATCGTCAGCTGAACATCTCCTTTGCTTTGGTGAGGGCAGCGCTGAGCGCACGCACATCGTCCTCATCGTTGTACAGGTAGAGCGACGCCCGGGCGGTCGCCGGGACCGAGAGGCGCCTCATGAGCGGTTTGGCACAGTGGTGGCCGGCTCGGACGCAGACGCCCTCGGCGTCGAGCACCTGGGCGAGATCGTGCGAGTGGATGTCGCGGTAGCCGATCGAGATGGCGCCCCCGCGCAGCCTCGCATCCGGTTCCGGCCCGAAAAAACGCACATCTTCCCCGTGTTCAGCCCGCAACGTCTCGAAGGTGAAGGCGGTCAGCGATGCCTCGTGCTCGGTGATGCGCCCCATCCCGACGGCCTCGAGGTAGGAGACGGCGGCCCCGAGGCCGATCGCCTCGGCCACCGGCGGGGTGCCCGCCTCGAACTTCCAGGGGAGGTCGTTGGTCGTGAAGCCGTCGAGGCGGACGTCGCGGATCATCTCGCCGCCGCCGAGGAACGGCGGCATCTCCTCGAGGAGCTCCTCCCGCCCCCAGAGGACTCCGACTCCGGTCGGCCCGAGCATCTTGTGGCCGGTGAAGGCGAAGAAGTCGACACCGAGGCTGGCGACGTCCACGGCACGGTGGGGGACGAGCTGGGAGGCGTCGCAGACGACGACGGCGCCGTTGGCGTGCGCCGCCTGCACGATCGGGCCGAGGTCGTTCAAGGTGCCGAGGACGTTCGACATCGCCGTCACCGCCACGATGCCGGCGCCGTCGGTCAGGCGATCGAGGTCGCTCATGTCGAGCTGAAAGTCATCGGTGACCTGGAGGTAACGCAGCTCCACGCCCCGCTCCTCTGCCAGCATCAGCCAAGGGACGAGGTTGGCGTGGTGCTCCATCTCGGTGAGCACGACGGCCTTGCCGGCGGGCAGGCGCCGCCGCCCGTAGGAGTGGGCGACGAGGTTGAGCGCCTCGGTCGCGTTCTTGGCGAAGACGATCTCGCTGGCGGGCTTGGGAGCGCCAATGAAACGCCCGATGCGATGACGGGCTTCCTCGTACTCGCGGGTGGCCTCTTCGGCGATGGCGTAGACGCCGCGGTGCACATTGGCGTGTGTCGTGCGGTAGTAGCGGTCCATCGTGTCGAGCACCTGTCGGGGGTGCTGCGACGACGAGGCCGAGTCGAGGTAGACGAGGCGGTGGCCCGCCCGCTCCTGCTGGAGGATGGGGAAGTCCTTCCGGATGGCCTCGACGTCGAGAGGCTCAACCGGTGGCGGCTCCGACCCGGGCGGTGACGATACGCCGGCCGAGGCCCTCTCGCCGGCGGCACCTGCACGTGCAGAGGCACCTGCAGCTGCGCCCGGCCCTGTGCCCGGCGGGATGTCGTGAGCTGTCGTGGTCGAGGTCATGGGCGCCACCTCTCGTAACCTTCGGCGTCGAGCCGCTCTGCGAGCTCGGGCCCGCCCGAGTCGACGATGACGCCGTCGATGAAGACGTGCACCCGGTCGGGCGTCAACTCCTGCAGGATGCGCCGGTAGTGGGTGACGATCACGATGCCGAGCCCCGGCTGGATGCGCCGCACCTCGGTGACACCTTTGGCGACGACCCGGAGGGCGTCCACGTCGAGGCCGGAGTCCGTCTCGTCGAGGACGGCGAGGAAGGGCTCGAGCATCGCCATCTGGAGGATCTCGTTTCGCTTCTTCTCGCCGCCCGAGAAACCCTCGTTCAGGTAACGCCCCGCAAAGCTCGGGTCCATCTCGAGACGCTGCATCCACTCCGTCAGGGCCACCCGCACCTCGAGCACGGACAGGTCGGTTCCCTTCCGAGCCGACACCGCCTGCCGGAGGAATTGGCTCACGGGCACGCCTGGAATCTCCTCGGGGTACTGGAAGGCCATGAACACGCCTGCCTTCGCCCGCACGTCGACGGGCCAGAGGGTGATGTCCTCACCCTGGAAGAGGATTCGCCCCTTGGTGACCTGGTAGCCGGGGTTGCCGGCGATCGTGTTGGCAAGGGTGGACTTGCCCGAACCGTTCGGCCCCATGATGGCGTGCAGCTCGCCCGGAGCGACCTCCAGGTTCACGCCGTGCAGGATCTCGGTGTCCTCGACGGCGACGTGCAGATCGTCGATCTTCAACAGGGGCGGAGGGGCAACTTCGGGCACGGCCCACATCCTACTGCGCCCTCCCGTATTTGCACTACGGCCGTAGGAGAAACCCGCCTCGCCGGCCCCGTGATCCGCCTTCCGTCCCAGAACGGGACGGAACACGGAACACAGCCGGCTTGCGAACCGCTACCAGCCGCGGGCGACCCACTCGTCGAGATGAGGAGCCTCGTTCCCGATCGTCGTGTCCTTCCCGTGCCCGGGCATGACGATCGTGTCCGCTGCGAACGGGGCGAAGAGCCGCCGCTCGATGGACTCGATGATCGTGGGGAAGTTGCCGCCCTCGAATTTCGTGTTGCCCGGCCCGCCCGGGAAGAGCGTGTCGCCGGAGAGAACCACCGGGGATCCCTCGATCGCGAAGCACATGGAACCCGGTGTGTGCCCGGGAGTGAGGATCGTGCGCAAACGCAACCGCCCGACGGTGATCACCGAGTCGTCCTCGAGGATCGTGTCGTATGACGGCAGCATGGCGGAATCGGCGGAGGTGACGCCGACGTCATAGCCGGCCTCACGGAGTTGGGGGACCGCCTGGATGTGGTCCCAGTGGCCGTGGGTCTCGAGCACGCGGCGGACGCCGAGGCTCGTGCACAGCTCGAGCAGCTGCTCGTGCTCGTTGGCGGCGTCGACGAGGACGGAGTCGCCCGTCTCCTTGCAGCGGACGATGTAGACGTTGTTGTCCATCGGTCCGACGACGGTTTTGTAGATTTCGACCTGGCTGTCCTCGTAGTGCACGGCTTGCCTCCTTGGGGCGGATCGGGCTTGCTCGGTGATTCGCGTCGCTTGTCGCTGCCGGTCGCCTCCAGACTAAGGTTCCGCCGTACCGTGGCCCGCCCTGGGAGGCAATTGTGAACTTCGGATTCTCTGAGGAGCAGGAGGAGCTGCGCAAGGCCGTTCGCCGTTTCCTCGACGACAAGTCGCCGAGCACGGAGGTACGCCGGCTCATGGAGACGACCGAAGGATACGACCCTGCCGTCTGGTCGCAGATGGCCAACCAGCTCGGGCTGCAGGCGCTCACGATCCCGGAGGAGTACGGCGGGGCGGGTTTCGGGTACGTGGAGCTCGTCGTCGTGCTCGAGGAGATGGGCCGGTCGTTGCTCTGCGCCCCCTACTTCTCGACGGTTGCGCTTGCCGCCAACGCCCTCTTCGCCTCAGGTGACGAGGCCGCCAAGTCCGAGTACCTGCCCGGCATCGCCAGCGGCCAGACGATCGCCACGCTCGCCTTCACGGAGGAGAGCGGGCGCTGGGACGTCGACGGCATCACAATGGCGGCGACGCCGTCGGGAGGAGGCTGGACCCTCGCCGGCACCAAGTCGTACGTCATCGACGGGCACACGGCCGACCTCGTGCTCGTGGCGGCTCGCACCGAGAACGGCGTCAGCCTGTTCGCCGTCCCGGGTAACGCCGAGGGGTTGACGCGCACGGCGCTGTCCACGATGGACCAGACCCGTAAGCAGGCGAAGCTGACCTTCGCGAACACGCCTGCGCGGTTGGTCGGTGAGGAAGGCGGAGCCGGCCCGGTGCTCTCGAAGACGCTCGACCTCGCGGCCGTGGCGCTCGCCGCCGAGCAGGTGGGCGGTGCCCAGCGGGTGCTCGACATGAGCGTCGAGTACGCCAAGCACCGCATCCAGTTCGGCCGGCCGATCGGGAGCTTCCAGGCCATCAAGCACAAGTGCGCCGACATGCTCCTCGAGGTCGAGTCGGCGAAGTCGGCCGCCTACTACGCGGGCTGGGCGGCGGCGGAGGACAACGACGAGCTGCCCGTGACGGCCTGTTTGGCGAAGGCGTACTGCTCGGAGGCCTACTTCCATGCTGCCGCCGAGAACATCCAGATCCACGGCGGCATCGGTTTCACCTGGGACCACGACGCCCACCTGTACTTCAAGCGGGCCAAGTCCTCCGAGCTCATCCTCGGCGACCCGTCGTACCACCGCGAGCTCCTCGCCCAGCGCATCGGCATATAGCTGCCCTTCGGCCAGGTTTGGTATTGGGTTACATCGGCTGATCCGCATCGCGGTGGCGGCGTGCACGTCGGCCTCGGCAGGGGTGGCGAAGAACGTGGGCGGCGTGAGCCCGATGAGCATCTACGGACGTGACGCCGGAGAACTGGTACGTCAAGTGACCCGTTGCCGTCGTGACCCGGGCGGTCGCGGCCGGATCAACGCCGCCGCCGCCGGCGCCTGCGAGGAGAGTCCCTAATGCCGCCACGCGCCCGCTCGCGCTCGATATTGTTGGGGCACCAGAGAAAGGAGGTGGTCCAATACATGAGTAGTCAACGCATTGGGACCCTGGAGGTGGCTGGCCGCTAGGCGGCTTGCTGGACCACCTGGTGACACCCAGTCAGACACCCTTGGCTTACCCGGTCGGAAGCTGGTCCCATCCGATGTAGCCCGGAAAGTCAAGCCTTTCAGCAAGAGCTGCGATGAAGTTGTGGGCGGCCCCCTCCGGGCCGCCCACAACCGCGTCTCAGGAGTCGGCTCGAGGCTGGCGGCGAGCGCTGTAGGTGCGGGCGGCCTCCCGGCCCGGAGGCTCGGCCCGGCTCGGTCTCAGGCGGAGGCGGCAGATCTCTTGGCGGCGGCCGTGCGCGCCGGCGCTTTCCTGGCGACAGCCTTCTTGGCGGGCGCGGACTTCCTCGCCGGGGCTTTCTTCGCCGCCGGGGCCTTCTTCGCAGGTGCCTTCCGGGCAGGCGCCGACTTCTTCGCCGGGGCCTTCGTCGCAGGCGCCGACTTCTTCGCCGGCGCTTTCTTCGCAGGAGCTTTCTTCGCAGGAGCTTTCTTGGCGGGCGCCTTCTTGGCCGGCACCGACTTCTTCGCCGGAGCTTTCTTCGCCGGTGTCGCCTTCTTGGCGGCGGCTTTCATCTCTCGCTTGTGCTCACGGACGAGGGCGAGCGATTCCGGGCCGTCGATGTCGGCAACGGAGAGGTGCGTGCCGTAGTTGCCGAAAGGGGATGCAACCTCTACCCAGCCTTCGGTGCCCACGCCGAACTGCTTACCGAGCAGTGCGATGAAGATCTTCGCTTTCTGCTGGCCGAACCCGGGCAGCGCCCGAACTCGGTCGAAGAGCTCCTTGCCGGTGTGCGCCGTCGTCCAGATCTTGGAGGCGTCGCCGCCGTACTCGTCGACCAAATGGCGGGCAAGTGCCTGAACTCGTTTAGCCATGGAGGCGGGGTAGCGGTGGAGCGCCGGTCGAGCGGCGAAGGCGGCGATGAGCGCCTCTTCGGGCATCTCGGCGATACCGCTCGAGTCAAGACGATCGTCGAGCCGCTGCATCAGGTTGAAGGGGCCGTAGAACGCCCACTCGAGCGGGACCTGCTGATCGAGCACCATCCCGATCAAGAGTGCGAGGGGGTCCTCCTCGAGGAGCTTGTCAGCGTCTGGGTCCCCACTTAAGTAGAGCGCCATTCGCGCAGCTTAGGACGACGCGGATGCGGCTGTACATGAGAATCTCGCAAAGAAGCGGCGATGAATCACGACTTCGGTGCCCGGCGGAGCGGGCTCGGCAACGTGGGTGGCGGGTCGCAGGGAACCCCTGTCACAGTGTGCCCATGCCCGAGGTTTACTTCGACGAAGCGATCGCGGAGGGCTACGACGCCTCCTCCGCCGACATGTTCGATCCTGCGGTCATCGACCCCGTTGTGAGCTTCCTGGCCGGTCTTGCGGGAGAAGGCGGCGCCCTCGAGCTGGGCATCGGCACCGGCCGTATCGCCTTGCCGCTCAGCCGGCACGGTGTTCGCGTGCACGGGATCGATCTGTCCTCGGCGATGGTGGCGCGGCTGCGGGCGAAGCCGGGCGCCGACGACATCGGCGTGACGATCGGCGACTTCGCCACCACGAAGGTGGAGGGGACGTTTCGGGTCGCCTACCTCGTGTTCAACACCATCGAGAACCTCACCACGCAAGACGAGCAGGTCGAGTGCTTCCGCAACGTGGCCGCCCATCTGGAACCGGGCGGGTGCTTCGTGATCGAGGTAGAGGTCCCGGCGCTCCAGCGACTCCCGCCGGGCGAAACCGTCCGGGCGTTCACGGTCGGCCCCACCAGGCTCGGCTTCGACGAGTACGACATCGCCGTGCAGGGCCTCGTGTCGCACCACTACTGGGCTGTCGACGGCCACCTCGAGGGTTTCTCGATGCCTTTTCGCTACGTATGGCCGTCCGAGCTCGACCTCATGGCGCGGCTCGCCGGGATGACGTTGCGCGAGCGCTGGAGCGGTTGGGAGCGTGAGCCGTTCACGAGCGAGAGCACCAAGCACGTGTCGGTTTGGGAGAAGACGGCGTAGCGGTCCACTCGGGGTGGCTCAGCGGAAGACGAGGGCGCCGTCGTCGAGGTCGGCGAGGGGCAACTCGTTTTTCTCCCTCCAGTAGTCCTGCGTGTGCCTCCAGGGATCCCGGTCACCCTGTTTGGGGAGCAGGTGCAGGCTTCGCGTCAGGTAGCCGGGGTTGAAATTCTCCGGGTCGACCCATGGGAGCAGGGACATGCCGGCATCCTCGGCCCGCAAGGCTGGCGTCACCACGTTGGCGTCCCTCTCCTCCATGTGCTTGAGCAGCCGGCAGACGAAGTCCCCGATGAGGTCGACCCGGAGCGTCCAGCTGGAGCGGAAGTAGCCGAAGACCCACACCATGTTCGGGATGCCGGTGAACATCATGCCCCGGTAGGTGACGGTGTCGGCGAAGTCCAACGGTGTGTCGTCGATCGTGAAGTCGATGTCGCCGAGCACGTTGACGTCGAAGCCCGTCGCCGTGACGATGATGTCGGCCTCGAGCGAGCCACCCGACTTCAGCAGAATCCCGGTTTCGGTGAACGAATCGATCTCGTCGGTGACGACGGACGCCTTCCCGCTCCGAATGCCCTCGAAGAGGTCACCGTCGGGCACGAGGGCGATCCGTTGCTGCCATGGCCGGTATCGAGGGTTGAAGTGCGTCTCGATGTCGAAGTCCGCACCGAGGACGGCGCGGATGGCCGCCAGCAGCTCCTCCCGCACGAGCTCGGGGTGATCGAACGACAGCTGCGTGATCTGCGCCTGCTCGTGGAGGATCTTGCGGCGCACGATCTCGTGGATCCACTCCTCGGGGATCTCCAGTTCGCGCAACATGTCAGCGACTTCGTTGACGTTCCTGCCGGTGAAGAAGAACGTCGGCGAGCGCTGCAGCATCGTGATGTGCTCACATTCCTGTGCCATCGCCGGGATCAAGGTGGCTGCCGTCGCGCCCGAGCCGATGACGACGACCCGCTTACCCGCGTAGTCCAGGTCCTCGGGCCAGGTCTGCGGGTGCACGATCTGCCCGCGGAACCTGTCCATTCCCTCCCATCGGGGCGTGTAGCCGTGCGAGTGGCGGTAGTAGCCCTGGCACATCCACAAGAAGCTCGCGCTGAACAGGAGCGCCTCACCGGTGTCCGTCCGTGTTGCTTCCAGGGTCCAGAGCTGGTCTCTGCTCGACCACCTCGCCGACGAGACGGTGTGCTCATAGCGGATGTGGCGTCCGAGGTCGTTCTCCTCGATGACTTCGCCGAGATAACGGAGGATCTCCTCTTTCGTGGCGATGGGAGCACTCGTCCAGGGCTTGAAGCGGTAGCCGAAGGTGTACAGGTCACTGTCGGAGCGAGTTCCCGGATACCGGTGCGTCTGCCAGGTGCCGCCGAAGTCGTCCTTCGTCTCGAGGATGACGAAGCTCTTCTGCGGGCACTGCTGGCGGAGGTGGTAGGCCCCGCCGATCCCGGAGATGCCGGCACCGACGATCAGCACGTCGAAGTGCTCGACCGCCCGGGAGGTCGTCCCACCGGCCGGAGCTGTCTGTACGGTCATCGATCGGTACTTTTCTGCTCGTCGGTGGAGCCCGGCAACCTCAGCCGCCTGGGTGGCCGGGCGATCACGCAACGGCTCGCCAGAATCTACGCCGCCCGCCGAATCGGCGCCGGCAACGGCGTCATGGGCAGGTACGCAACCCTGACGCTGTGACCCTCGCAGTCGGGTGGCCGGCCCTGCCAGTTTCTGAGCTGAAACCTGCCCGATTCTGAGGTGAAGAAGGTGTCATCCGGCTCTAGCGCCGCCAGCTAGAAGGGTGATCATTTACCTATGAGCGTGATGACCCTTCGACACTTCCAGGCGGATCCGGCGGGGAGAACAGAGCGGTCACTCGGGGTGCCCGCTCACCAGGGTGCCACGATCGTGGAGGCCCTCTTGGCCAACGGGCGGCGGCGTCCCGATAACCCGGCGATGCGGCGGTGTCCCCCTGACCGTGCGACCTCGGGCGAATGGGAGACCCTCACCTGGGCCGACTACCTGCTGGCGGCCCGGGAGATCGCCGCCGGCCTCGCCGAGCTCGGCGTTGAGCCCGGCCAGCGCGTCGGGATCCTGTCGGCCAACCGGGTGGAGTGGCACCTGGCGGATCTCGGGACGCTCTGCAACGGCAGCGTTACGGTTCCCATCTACCCGACGAGCTCATCGTCCCAGGTCGCCTACATCCTCGGACACGCCGAGGTGGCCGTGTGTTTCGTGGACAGCCACGACCAGTTGGGCAAGATCGTCGAGGTCCGCGACCAGCTTCCAGCTCTCAAGCGGGTCGTTCTCGCAGACGGCGCCTGGCGAACCGGCGACGAGTTCGTCGTCGGCTTCAACGAACTCCGGGCGGTGGGCGCCGACCGCATCGGCCGTTCGCCTGACTCGGTCGACGAGCGCGCCCTGCAGGTGCGGCCCGACGACCTCGCCACGATCGTCTACACGAGCGGCACGACCGGCCCGCCCAAAGGGGCCATGATCAGCCACTCGAACATCATGTGGACGCTTCGCAAGGTCACCCCCGTCTACGGCATCGGTGAAGGCGACCGTCTACTGTCGTTCTTGCCGCTCAGCCACATCGCCGAGCGGATGATGAGCGACTTCATGCCCATCGCCGTCACGGGCGAGACCTGGTTCGCCCGCAGCCTGGCGACGGTGGCCGAGGATCTCCCTGCCTGCCGGCCGACGGTGTTCCTGGCCGTGCCGAGGGTGTGGGAGAAGCTGCGTGAAGGCATCGAGGCCCACGTGCGCACCCAGCCGCCACCCGTTCGGGCCGCCGTGGAGCGCTATCTCGACCTCGGCCTTCGCAACGTGGCCGCCGAGCAGAACGGCGAGCCGCTGACGCGGTCGATGCATGCCGTCTATCGCGCCCTCGACATGACGCTCGGGGCGACCATCCGCCAGCAGCTCGGGCTCGACCGGGCGCACGTCATCATCACGGCGGCCGCTCCCACCCACCCGGATCTCATCCGCTGGTTCCACGCCATGGGGCTGCCCCTGCTGGAGCTGTACGGTCAGACGGAGGGTTGCGGACCGACGTCGGCCAACCGACCAGCTCACAATCGCATCGGTACCGTCGGATCGGCCCTACCGGGGATGAGCGTCAGGATCGCCGACGACGACGAGATCCTTCTCAAGGGGGGCAACGTGTGCCTCGGCTACCTCAAGGACCCCGCCGCCACGGCGGAGCTCATCGACGCCGACGGCTGGATGCACACGGGTGACACCGGAGCCTTCGACGCCGACGGCTCGCTGCGCATCCTCGGTCGAAAGAAGGACCTCATCATCACGGCCGCCGGCAAGAACATCGCCCCGCAGAACATCGAGGGCGACCTCGCCAACCACCCGCTCATCTCCGAGGCGATGGTCGTGGGCGAGGGCCGCCGCTACCTCGCCGCTCTGCTCACCCTCGACGCCGAGGAGCTCACCCGCTGGGCGCAGGCGCGCAACAAGCTCGGCGATCTCGAAGCCCTCAGCGGCGACCCAGACCTCCTCGTCGAGATCCAGGCGATCATCGACGAGGTCAACGCCCAACGGTCACATGCAGAGAACATCCGCAAGTTCCGGGTGCTGGCTCATGACCTGACGGCTGAGGCGGGCGAGCTCACGCCGACGATGAAGCTGAAGCGCAGCGTCGTCGCCGAACACTACGCAGAGGCGATCGACGAGCTCTACGCCGGCAGCTGAGGGTTCTGGCAGCTGAGGGGTTCCGGTCGCCACGGATGCGGGCCTGCCGGCTCGGGCGCGGGCGCCGGCGGCAGGTCGAGGTGCGTCTCGACGAGGCCACGGGACACCGTGCCGCGATGCGGAAGGCCGCTCGCCGTCACCAAGCCTTCCACCTCGTCGTTGTCCCCGAGGTAGTAGCCGACGAACTGCTTGATCCCGCGGGCGACGGCCGCCTCGCCCAGCATCCGCAGCAGCCGGGAGCCCAGTCCGAGGCGGCGCCACTGCGGGGCGACGGCAACCGCGATCTCGGCGACGTCCTCCCCCGCCTTGCCCTCGTAGCGAGCGATGCCGGCCCCGACCCCGTTCGCGTCGAGGGCGACGAGGGCGAGCCGCCACCGGTAGTCGACCACGACGAGACGCTGCAGGGTGGCGTCATCGAGCACGGGCTTCCAGCCGAGGAAGCGGAGCCGGAGCGTCTCGTCGTCAGCGCCGGCGATCGCCGCGGCCAGGCCCGGGGCGTCCGCGGGCACGATCGGGCGGATATGAACGAGGCGCCCGTCGGAGAGTCGGACATCGGCTTCCAACTCCTGTGGATAGCCGTCCGGTCTCTCTTGCGGGCCGAGCGGCTGGCGGGGTAGTTGGCCATCCTGCCGCGACGTCAATGCAGGCTCCCCCGGGTGGCAACTTCGGTTGCGGCGGTGTCGACGCCCTGCATTGGCGGCCTCTCGGCTGTGTGTGGGCAGCCCGATCCTGACGGCCTGCGGATGCGTCAATCCTCCACCGGCACCAGAGCGCTCCGGTAGAGCCATTGTGCCCCCTTCGCCAGCTAACCTCGAGCAAACGTCCCATGGCCGGCGAGGGCGTCCCATCGAAGGAGCCTCGGATGAAACCAGAGGAAATCCGGGCGCTTGGACGCCTCGGAGTGCAGGCGTTCTCCGGCACCGTCTCCCACATCGAGAAAGCCCACATCGGCTTGGCCTCCCTGTCGTTCAAGGCGGCGCCGGCGGGAGGGGTGCCGCTACGGGCCGCCCATGACGTGATCGCCCGCTCCACCTACCGGGCCGTGCGGGGGCTGGGAAAGCTGGCCGGCAGCGCCGTCGCCGAGATGGCGCCCAGTACCGCCGGGTCGACTCATCCGCCCCTGGGCTCTTCCGGCCGCTCGAGTCACGTGCAGGCAGCTCTCAACGCCGCCATCGGGGACCGCCTCAGCGCCGAGGACAACCCGCTGGCCATCCGCATGGCCCTGCGGGCGGGCGGGCGCGATCTTCCTGTTGATCGAACGACGCTGCGAGGCCTCGTCGACAAGCCGAGCTGCAAGCTGGCCGTGTTCATGCACGGGTTCGGGGAGACCGACGACTCCTGGCGGCTCGGCTCCGCTCAAGACGGACAGACCTACGGCACCCGCCTGGCGGCCGACTTCGGCTACGCCGACCTCTACGTGCGCTACAACTCTGGGCGGCATGTCTCCGAGAACGGGCGAGACCTCGCCATGCTGTTGAGCGAGGTGGTGACGGCCTGGCCCTGGCCCGTCGACGAGGTGCTCCTGATCGGCCATTCCATGGGCGGGTTGGTCGTGCGCAGCGCCTGCCATTACGGGCAGGAAGGCGCCGCCGACTGGGTTCGTCTCGTCCGCCACGTGTTCTTGCTGGGCAGCCCGAACCTCGGTGCGCCCTTGGCCCGGTGGACCCACCACACGGCTCGGGCGGCTGCAAAGAGGAAGGACACCCTGCCGTTCGCGCCTCTGCTCACGACGCGCAGCGCCGGCGTGGACGACCTGCGGTTCGGGTACCTCCTCGACGAGGACTGGGAGGGCTGCGACGCCGGCAGCTGCGGGCAGGACCATCGACACGACGTCCCTCTCCTCGCGACCGCCAACCACTACACCGTCAGCGCCTGCGTCACGCGGACTCCGAGCAGCCCGCTCGGGGAGGTCGTGGGCGACCTCCTGGTGCAGCCGGCGAGCGCCCATGGCCGCCGTCGCCGGCGCCAGCACATTCCCTTCGAGATCGAGCACCGGCACGAATTCGGCGGCCGTCACCACTTCCACCTCCTCAACGACGCCGGCATCTACGAGGCGATGCGCTCGAGGCTGGGCACGCCCGCCTGAGCGGGGGCGCCGAGGGGCACGGACGCTCGTGCGGGCGGGCGGGCAGCACGGCGCCGACGCCGGCACGCTAGGTTCCGGCTGATGCCGGGCTCCCTGTTGGGCAACAGCGTCCGCAGGCTCGAGGATCCAGACCTGCTGCGCGGACGGGGCACCTTCGTCGGCAACCTGCGGCAGGAGGGGCTCGCTCGGGCCGTCTTCGTCCGCTCGCCCTTCGCCCATGCCGCCATCGCTTCGGTCGACGTCGAGGCGGCGAGGGCTGCCCCCGGCGTGCTCGCCGTGTACACGGGCGCTGACCTTGGGATCACGCCGTTCCACGGGTTGTTCGTCCTCAACCGCGAGTGCCCGCGGCCGGCGCTGGCGGACGGCAAAGTCCGTTTCGCGGGCGATCCCGTCGCCCTCGTGATCGCCGAGACCGAGGCGGCGGCGGTCGACGCGGCGGAGCTGGTGGTCGTGGACTACGAGCCCCTCGAAGCCGTCATCGACCCTGTCGCTGCCCTCGCCGAGGGCGCCCCCCTCCAATTCGAGCATCTCGGCACGAACCTCGTCGCCGGCTCAGCGGATCCCTCAGAGCCGGATCCTCTCGCCGGAGCCGTCACCGTCGTCCGCGCGCAGTTGGAGAACCAGCGGCTGGCAGTCGTGCCCATGGAAGGCGACGCCATCGCCGTCGTTCCGGGGGACGATGGCGATGGCCACGACCTCACCGTCTACGTCTCGACCCAGATGCCCCACGGCTTCGCCGAGGCCGTGGCGCGCAACCTCGGTGTCGATGGCGACCGACTGCGGGTCGTCGCCCCCCACGTCGGCGGGGCCTTCGGGAGCAAGGCGGGTCTGGGCGCCGAGCACGCCGCCGTCATCGTGGCCGCCCAGCGTCTCGGACGCACCGTCATGTGGGTGCAGACCCGCTCCGAGAACCTCATCGGGACGCCGCACGGGAGGGGTCAGACGCAGTGGATCGAGATGGGTTTCGATTCCGGGGGACGCATCACCGGCATGCACTGCCGGATCGTCGCTGACGCCGGCGCCTACGCCGGCTTCGGTGGGATCCTCGCCCTCGGCCCCACTCGGATGATGGCCCAGGGGGTCTATGACATCCCGGCCATCCGCTTCGACGTGGCCGTGGCCGTCACGAACACCACCCCCATGGGGGCGTTCCGGGGGGCCGGACGGCCGGAGGCGGCCGAGTTCCTCGAGCGGATGATGGATCTGGCGGCCGCAGAGCTCGGCATCGACCCCGTCGATCTGCGCAGGCGCAACCTCCTGCCGGCCTTCAGCCAGCCCTTCACGACGGTGATGGGGACGACCTATGACGTCGGCGACTACGAGAAGGCGCTCGACGAGGTTCTCCGTCTCGCGGGTTACGAGCAGCTGCGGGCCGAGCAGGCGGCCCGCCGGGCGTCAGGCGACCGCCTGCAGCTGGGCATCGGCGTGGCCGTCTACGTCGAGGTGACCGCAGGCGGCGGGGGGGAGTTCGGCTCTGTCGAGGTGCACGGCGACGGCACAGCCACGATCCGGGTGGGCACGTCCGGGCACGGCCAGGGCCACGCCACCTCCTTCTCGATGATCGTGTCCGACACGCTCGGGATCCCGATGGAGGACATCGCCTTCGTGCAGTCGGACACCGCCGCCGTGCCGAGGGGCGCCGGCACGGGTGGCTCGCGGTCGTTGCAGCTCGCCGGCAGCGCCGTGCTCGGAGCCTCCGAGCAGGTGCTCGAGCGGGCGCGGGCGCTCGTGGCGAGCGAGCTGGAGGCAAGCACCGACGACATCGTCATCCACGAGGGCGGGCGGCTCGGCGTCGCCGGCGTCCCGTCGCGGGCGCTCGCCTGGGCGGAGATCGCCGCCCTGGCGGAGACGGCCCCGCAACGAGAGGAAGCCGGCACCGCCGGCGACGGGCGGCTGGCGGCCGAGCTGGACTTCACCCAAGCCGGAGCCACCTTCCCCTTCGGTGCCCACGTCTCGGTCGTCGAGGTCGACACCGAGACAGGGAGGGTGCGCCCCCTTCGCCACGTCGCCGTCGACGACTGCGGGCGGATCGTCAACCCGCTGCTCGTCACCGGCCAACAGCACGGCGGCATCGCCCAGGGCATCGCCCAGGCGCTCTGGGAGGAGGTCCTCTACGACGCCGCCGGCAACCCGCTCACCGCCACGCTGGCCGACTACTCCATGCCGAGCGCGGCGGAGTTTCCCTCCTTCGAGACGGCCAACACCGAAACCCCGACCTTTCGCAACCCTCTCGGTGCAAAGGGGATAGGGGAGTCGGGCACGATCGGCTCGACACCGGCTGCCCACAACGCCGTCATCGATGCCCTCGCCCATCTCGGCGTTCGTCACATCCCCATGCCGTGCACGCCGGAGCGCGTCTGGCGGGCGATCGCGGCGGCAGCCGAAGGTGGCCCCGGTGCCGCCGCCGGCGGCCTCCCCCTTTGGCGGGACCCGCCCGCCATCTTCGAGCGGTTGCCGGTGGCGGGCGAGGACGCCGACGGGCCAGAGACGGCCGACGTCGAGATCTGAGGCGGACGTCATGGCGCCGGCTTGACATAGGAGGTTCTCGTGGCAGGCAATGAAGAGCCGTCGCAGGCCCTGCACGAACCGCGCGAGCTCCTGCTCGCCTACCTCGACTACTACCGAGAAGCCGCTCTGCAGAAGATCGACGGCCTGAGCGACGACGACCTCCGCCGCAGCCGGCTGCCCTCGGGATGGACGCCGCTCGAGCTCGTCCAGCATCTCGCCTACATGGAGCGTCGCTGGTTGCAGTGGGGCTTCGCCGGCGAGGACGTGCCCGATCCCTTTGGCGACGCCGACCCCGAGACGCGCCTGTGGCGCGTGGCCGGCGATGTGCCGGTGACGGACATCGTCGCCCGACTACGGGAGGCCGGTAGGCGAACGCGGGCGATCGTCGAGGGCGCCGATCTCGACGAGCAGGCTCCTCCCGGCCCCCGGTTCCAGCCCGATCGACCGCCGCCGGCCCTGAGCTGGATTCTCGTCCACGTGCTGCAGGAGTACGCCCGTCACGTCGGTCACCTCGACATCGTCCGCGAGCTCTCCGACGGCTCGGTGGGTGAATAGGGGCGCTGCCCGCCCGATCAGAGAGCGAGCACGAAGGCGATGAGTCGCAAGTCCTTCTCGCCGTCGGGAAAGCGGGCCACCCAGACATCGAGATCGGGAGTCGGTACGAAACCCATCCGCTCGTACATCACCCGCGCCCTCACCATGACCTCGGTGGAGTGCAGGATGATCCTCGATCGGTGGTCGGCCCGAGCCCGCTCGATGCACGCTTGCGTGAGGGCCCGGCCGATGCCTCTGCTCTGGCGATCCGGCCGCACGGCCAGCATGCGGATCCCGGCCGCCTCGGGGTCGTCGAACTCGGTCATGGCGCGGTCGGCATCGGGCACGTAGGTGACGCCGCCGAGCAGCTCGCCCTCCTCGTCGACGGCCACGAGGACGACGCTGTCGGCTGCCCGCTCAGCCACGTCGAGCAATTGCTCCTCGTAGGTGCCGTAGTGCTCGCCACGCCACAAGTCCCGATAGGCGTCCACGGTGATCTGCCCGAGCGCAGCGAACTCATCTGGTCGGGCGGGGCGGATCTGCATCGCAGTCGTTGGGGCTGACGGCGCTGTCAGGCCGTGCGGGGCTCGACGGCCTCCGGATCGATGCCGTAGCGATCGATTGCCTCGGTGACGTCTGCTTGCTTCACGTCGCCGGTGGCCGCCAGCGACGCCAGCACGGCGACGACGATGTGAGCAGCGTCCACCTCGAAGTGGCGCCGGAGCGCCTGCCGGGTGTCCGAACGCCCGAAACCGTCCGTGCCGAGCGGTACGAGCATCCCCGGTACGAAGCGGGAGATCTGATCGGGCACGGACTTGAGATAGTCGGTGACGGCGATGATCGGCCCCCGCGACTCGGCGAGCGCCCGGGACACGTACGCCTCCCGGTGTGCCGGGCCCGGGTGCAGCCGGTTCCAGCGCTCGATGTCGAGAGCGTCTTCCCGCAGCGCCTTGTAGCTCGTCACCGACCAGCACTCGGCGCCGACGCCCCACTCGGCGGCGAGCAGCTCGCGGGCCTCTACGGCTGCTTGCCACATCGTGCCGGAGAACAGGATCGTCGCCGGTTTGAGGGCCGGGTCGGGCGAGGCAAGGTAGCGGTAGCAGCCCCGCAGCACCCCGTGGCGGATCCGCTCATGCTCGGCCGGGTCTTCCGGCAAGGCGGGCATCGGGTAGTTCTCGTTGTACAAGGTCACGTAGTACATGAGGTCGGAGGCGTCCGGCCCGTACATCGCCATGATCCCGTCGGCGACGATGAAGGCCAGCTCGTAGGCGAAGGCCGGGTCGTAGGCGCGCACGCAGGGCACGGCGGATGCCAGCAGGTGCGAGTGCCCGTCCTCGTGCTGCAGGCCCTCGCCGTTCATGGTCGTGCGCCCGGCGGTGCACCCGAACAGGAAACCCCGCGTCCTGGCGTCGGCCGCCTGCCAGATGAGGTCGCCCACGCGCTGGAAGCCGAACATGGAGTAGAAGAGGTACATCGGCAGCATCGGTGTCGACCATGTCGAGTAGGCCGTCCCGGCCGCCTGGAAGCTGCCCATGCCGCCCGCCTCCGTGATGCCCTCCTGCAGGATCTGCCCCGTGCGGTCCTCGGCGTAGCTGAGGAGGAGGCCGGCGTCGACCGAGACGTAGTGCTGGCCTTCGGAGGCGTAGATCTTGACCTCGGAGAAGAGGGCGTCGAGGCCGAAGGTGCGGCCCTCGTCGGGGATGATCGGCACGATGTGGCGACCGATCGCCGGGTCGCGCAACAAGCTGCGGAGCATGCGGGCGAAGGCCATCGTCGTGGAGACCGCCTGGCCGCGGGAGCCGCTCCAGAACTCCTCCCACAGAGCCGGGGCGGGCTGGGCGAGGCCGGTGCGGCCGCTCCCGCGGACCATGCGGGTCGGCAGCGAACCGCCCTGCGCCTGCAGGCGCGCCTGCAGGTACTCCTGCTCGGGCGAGCCCGCCGGCGGCCGGTAGTAGGGCGGGTGCTCGGCGTCGAGGGCCTCGTCAGGGATCTCCTCGCTCAAGTAGAGGCGGTCGCGCAACAGGCGCAACTGCTCGCGGGTCATCTTCTTGATCTGGTGGGTGGCGTTTCTCGCTTCGATCTCTGGGCCGAGGGTCCAACCCTTCACCGTCTTGGCGAGGATGACGGTCGGGGCGCCCGTCTGCTCCGTCGCCATCTTGTAGGCGGCGTACAGCTTGCGGTAGTCGTGGCCGCCGCGCGGCAGCTGCTGCAGCTCGGCCTCGGAGAGGTGCTCGACCATCTTGCGGAGGCGCGGGTCGGGACCGAAGAAGTGCTCGCGGATGTAGGCGCCGGAGGAGGTCGAGTACGTCTGGAAGTCGCCGTCGAGGGTCGTGTTCATCTTGTTGACGAGCACGCCGTCGATGTCGCGGGCGAGCAGCTCGTCCCACTTGCGACCCCAGATGACCTTGATGACGTTCCAGCCGCAGCCGCGGTAGAGAGCCTCGAGCTCCTGGATGATCTTGCCGTTGCCGCGCACTGGGCCGTCGAGGCGTTGCAGGTTGCAGTTGACGACGAAGACGAGGTTGTCGAGCTTCTCCCGGGCGGCGAGGCGAAGGCCGCCGTGGCTCTCGGGCTCGTCCATCTCGCCGTCCCCGACGAAGCACCAGACGCGGGAGGCGGACGTGTCGACGATTTGGCGATGGAGGAGGTAGCGGTTGAAACGCGCCTGGTAGACGGCCGCCAGCGGGCCGAGACCCATCGAGACGGTGGGGAACTCCCAGAAGTCCGGCATCAAGCGGGGGTGCGGGTAGCTCGAGAGCCCGTGGCCGGCGGCCTCGAAACGGAAGTTGTCTAGCGCCTCCTCGTCCAGCCGCCCCTCCACGAAGGCGCGGGCGTAGATGCCGGGCGAGCCGTGGCCCTGAAAGTAGACCTGGTCGCCGGCGAGTCCGTTGGCCTTCCCGCGGAAGAAGTGGTTGAAGCCGACCTCGTAGAGGGCGGCCGAGCCGGCGTAGGTCGAGAGGTGCCCGCCGATGCCCGGGTCCTTGGAGTTCGCCCGGGTCACCATGACGGCGGCGTTCCAGCGGATGTAAGCGCGGATGCGGCGCTCGAGGTGCTCGTCGCCCGGGAACCACGGTTCCTGGGCGGCCGGGATCGTGTTGACGTAGGGAGTGGACACCGTTGCCGGGAATCCGATCTGGGAGGCGCGGGCCCGCTCGAGCAGCTTCATGAGCAGGAAGCGGGCGCGGTCGCGGCCGCTCTGCTCGACGATGGAGTCGAAGGAGTCGAGCCACTCGGTGGTTTCCTCCGGGTCGATGTCCGGTACCTGGTGTGAGAAACCGTCGAAGATCACGTTTCTGATTCTCGCGCCTCGACGCCTGCTGTCGGTTCACGGGCTCGCCCGAGTCGGGTGGCTAGGGTGGCGGACCGTGCCCGAACCCACCGGTCGTGTCGTCGTCTACACCGATGGCGCCTGCATCCGAAACCCGGGTCCGGGCGGCTGGGCCTGGGCCGTCTCGGAGGACCTCTACACCAGCGGCTGGGCGCCGGCGACGACGAACCAGCGCATGGAGCTGACGGCCGTGCTGGAGGCGCTCGATGCCTTTCCGGGTCGGGTGAAGGTGATCAGCGACTCGACCTACGTCGTCAACTGTTTCCGCCACCACTGGTGGGCGGGCTGGCGGGCGAAGGGCTGGCGGAACGCCAAGGGCGAGCCGGTGGCGAATCAGGATCTCTGGAGACCGCTCGTGGCCATCGTCGTCGACGAACGGGCGAGCGAGATCGAGCTCGAGTGGGTCAAGGGCCACGGCACGAACGAAGGCAACATCCTCGCCGACCGCCTGGCGACCGAGGCCGCCCGGCTGCAGCGGGGGGCGAGCGCCCCCTGAGGCTGCGGCGCCGGCCGTGGGGTGGCGCCCGGGCGGCGGGCGCGGCCGTGCCGCGCCGGAGCGTCGGGGCCGCTCGAGGGCTGGCTGCGCGCCGGGTGGGGGGTTTCTTCGAATCGCGTGCCTGACCTGACCCAATCGCCGCTGTTTGGTCGGTCTGGGAGCAAGGTTCGGGGCTCGAACGCTTCGAGTGGGCGAACCTCTTGCGCAGGCAGACCGAAACCCGCCGGCCAGGTCAGCGTAGGCACACGGTTCGCCGGCCGTCCCCCGTCGAGCAGCACGCTGCAGACACGCGGTTCGCCGGCCGGCCGGCCGAGCGGCTCGGCGCCGGCCGAGCTCGCCACAGCCACCGCGTCGGCCGGATTGGGATCCGAGACCCGCCGTCTCGTAGGTTACTGACATGCGAATCAACAACACTTCTGCGCTCGTGACCGGTGGCGCCTCGGGCCTCGGCGAGGCGACGGCGAGGGCGCTGCGGG
>Ga0187879_10000278_pt1 | contig 35291 bp, 32 predicted proteins | sample June2016WEW_19_1_FD_132423 | JGI IMG/M metagenome (GOLD analysis project Ga0187879, IMG submission 132423) | Peatland microbial communities from SPRUCE experiment site at the Marcell Experimental Forest, Minnesota, USA - June2016WEW_19_10 | ecosystem: Environmental > Terrestrial > Soil >... | reverse complement strand
TTCCTCGTCACCATCGGCCCGCTGGCCGACCTGACCGCTGCGGAGCATGCCGACGACCTTACCTTCGTCGAAATCGGGTGGCTCAGTGAGGTCACCGGCAGGGTTCCGAGGTGACTCCGCCACCTGGCCCGCATACCTTGGAAGGGTGAAAGCCACCCGCCGGGACCGCGCGCACCTGGTCACCGAGGCACGGCTGTCCAGGTCGGCCGACATCGCCTATCGCGAGCGCCGGTACCTGATCATGATGGGCATCCGGCTGGCGTGCTTTGTCATAGCGGTCGTGCTCTTCGTCAACGGGGCCGGGTGGCTGACCGCGATCCCGGCCGTGGGCGCGATCATCATTCCGTACTTCGCGGTGGTCTTTGCCAACGGCGGCCGCGAGCCGAACACCAGCAGGGGCTTCAAGGCTTATGAGCCCCGCCTGCCGGATCGGTTTTCGCCATCAGGGCCTGCGGGCGGCGCGCCGGCGGAACGCGGCGATACCGGCTCCGGCGAATCAGGCACTGCGGGCAACAACGGCGAGTCTGGCCAGACGAGCGGATCGGGATAGGAAAAGGGCCACCGGAAAACGGCTGATCAGCAAGGATCGGCCGGGCTCCGTGCCGAGATCCGCTTGTAGTCCGGTCTTGACGCACAAGGGGGGGGTTCGGTGTAACATGCTTACCGGTGCTCTGGTCCCCCGCCGGGGCACCGGTGCCGGCGTTCCGGGCCCCCGTCGGAGCGCCGATGAATGCGACGCCGGGTGGTTTGCCCCCGTAGCCACCCGGCGTCGCTCTATCTTTTTAACCGCCGCGTAGCGGCCAGCCGCTACGCGGCGGTACCGGAGATCACTCGGTCTTACGGAACTCGGCAATCGCCACCAGCATCATCCCGAGCCCCATGATCGCGACGATGCCGACCGAGAGCCAGATGGGAACCAGCCAGCTCCCCCAGGTGATGCCTGGCGCAAGGTGCTGCTCGAACACCGCCGGCATGCTCAGATGGCTGAATACCGCATGCCGCATCGGGCCGACGATGTAGGTGAGCGGGTCAATGCGGGTGAGCACGCTCAGCCAGACAGGCAGCCCGCTCAGCGGGTACAGCGCGCCGGACAGGAAGAATAGCGGCAGCACCAGCATCTGCGTCAGCGCCATAAACGCCTGGAACTGCTTAATCCGGGCGGCCATCATGACCCCGAACGCGGTGAGCGTGAAGGACAGCAGCAGCAGCTCGCCGATCAGCGTGAGAATAAGCACCGGGTTATAGGGCACATCCGCATACCAGGCCAGGATCAGGAAGATAATGCCCTGGAAGGTGGCGATGGTGGCCCCGCCCAGGCACTTGCCGATCACTATGGAGGCCCTGCTGACCGGCGCTACCAGGATCTCGCGGAGGAAGCCGAACTCCCGGTCCCACACAATGGACGCAGCCGAGAAAATAGCGGTGAAAAGTACCGACATTGCCAGCACGCCAGGGTAGATGAAGGTCTTGAAGCTCACCCCGGGCGGCATGCTCCGGCCCGCGAGCGAGCCGAGGCCGGTGCCGAGCACGAAAAGGAAGAGCACCGGCTGGATCAGCGAGGTGATCGCGCGCAGCCGGTCAGTGCGGAACCTGATCAGCTCCCGCCGCCAGATGATGCTGACGGCGCGCATGTCATGGCGCAGGCCGTGCTCGGGGACGGCGACCCTGATCTCCTCGACCAGGCCCGTCGTCTCCGGTCCGGCCGCCACGCCGGTCGTCTGAGTCGCCACTGCCTACCGCCTTCCCCGGAAGCGCGCCGCCATCTGCCGCATCGCGTCGGTGCCTGAGGCCTCGGCGTCGCGGATCGTCGTGCCGGTATAGGACATGAACACGTCGTCAAGGGACGGGCGGGCAACGCTGACCGCGCGGATCGGGACCGAGAGGCCCGCGAAAAGCTGCGGCACGAATTCCTCGCCCGATGCCACCGAGAAGGTGACCGCGCCCTCATGGATGGCCGCGTCGATCCCGAACCGGTCTGCCAGCGCCGTGATAGCAGCCTGATCGTCAGCGGTATGGATCTGCACCCGGTCCTTGGCCACGCTCGCCTTGAGCGCCTCTGGCGTGTCGATCGCCACGATCTTGCCGTGGTCGATGATCGCGATCCTGTCGCAGTGCTCAGCCTCGTCCATGTAGTGCGTGGTCAGGAAGATCGTGATGTCCTCGCGCCGCTTGAGGTCGTTGATGTAGGCCCAGATCGACGACCTGGTCTGCGGGTCCAGGCCGACCGTGGGCTCGTCGAGGAAGAGCACGTGCGGCGCGTGCAGCAGCCCGCGGGCGATCTCCAGCCTGCGCTGCATGCCGCCGGAGAAGGTGCTGACCAGGCTGTCCCGCCGATCCCACAGGCCGACCATGTCCATGACCTGGCGCATCCGCGGCCCGACGGCGGCCTTCGGCACCCCGTACAGGTCCGCGTGGAAGCGCAGGTTCTGCGCGGCGGTGAGGTAGGTGTCCAGCGTGGTGTCCTGGAACACCAGGCCGATGTTGCGGCGGACCGAATCCCGGTCCGTCGCCGCATCATGGCCAGCTACCTGCGCGCTGCCCGAGGTCGCGGTCGCGAGAGTGCAGAGGATCTTGATCGTGGTGGTCTTGCCTGCGCCGTTCGGCCCGAGGAAGCCGAAGGTCTCCCCGGCCGCTACCGCGAAATCGATGCCGCGGACCGCCTCTATCTCGCCATATCTCTTGGTCAGCCCGGATACCGAGATCACCGGCTCCGGCCGCCTGCCAGCACCGGCCTGGCCGTTCCCGGCCGTGCCGCCGGCCCGCGGCCCGCCGGCCGCGGTCACGGCGCCAGTCCCGGTACCGGTCTGCGCTGTCACGGTCGCGCCCTCCCTCGCCTGACTGCTTCGAGCCTAGCCGGGCCCGCTGGCCGCCAGCGCAGCCCTGACCGGCCGCGGCTTGACCGGGCGCGGCGTGACCGGGCGCGGCTTGACCGGGCGCGGGGCCCGGCCAGCCACCCGGTCCGGCTAGCCACCCGTGCTGCCCGGCGTGTCGCCCTCGTCGGCGGCCAGCACCCGGTACAGCGACTTGCGGGCCTCCGCTAGTACCTGGCGGGCCTGATCCACCTGTGCGTCGGTACCCGCGCTGACCACCTGGAACGCGGCCATGGCCAGCTGCCCGACGAGGTTGCGCATCTCGATGGCCGCGCCGCCGACCGTGCCCGCGACGATGTCCCATGGCGCCCGCACCTCGTCAGGGTGTGCCGCCACGTACTCGCGGCCCTCGTCGGTGAGTACGTAGGCCCTCCGGCCGCCGTCCCCCGCCTCGGCCCTGATCAGGCCTTCGTCCTCAAGCTGCTGCAGGGCCGGATAGACGGAGCCAGGGCTTGGTCGCCAGACTCCATCGCTTCGCTCGCTGATCTCGCCGATGATCTGGTATCCATTCATCGGCTCCTCGGCCAGCAGCGCGAGCGCGGCGGCACGGACGTCGCCCCGCTTGGCCCGCGGGCCGCGCATCATCCTTGGCTCGCCTGGCCAGGGCCCGAACCCGGCGAAGCCAGGCTGGCCACCCTGGAATCCCGGCCGGCCGGGGAAGCCAGGCCCGCGGACGTGCCTGCGGCGCCCTCCGGCCCTGCGCTGCCAGCCCGCTTCCTCGTCGCCACGTGCCCAGATATCTTCTGAACGCATTGTTTCCTCCTGTTGTCTGCTCCGGCTGTCGTACTCCCTCTGAGACAGTCGCCGGAATATGAAGATAGCTCAACGATATATCGTTATAGTCTCGCTGGCAAGACGCCGGTCGCGGCAGGAGTAGCCGACGCCACCGCTAACGCGGCCTCGCCGGTGTCGACGGCCGTCGCTGCAAGCGGGCCATCCAGTGCTCTGGCCGAGGTAACCCGGCTCCGGGACCGCGAGGGGGCCAGCGGGCTTCAGCGGGAAAGGGCTCGGGGTGATCCCCGGCGCCCGCACGAGGTCGGTTCCCGGCCACCGCGAACTTCCCCTGACGCCGGCCGGCTAGTCAGCCCCGGACGCCGCCTTCGACTGGATGCTCGTGATCAGGTCATGCACGGGCTTGGTCCCCGCGCCGATGGCCAGGCCGGTCACAGCCAGATCGAGGACCGTGTTGACGTGACTGCTCGCGACCGACTGGAGCAGGAAGAATCCGAAACCGCCGGAGATGCCTAGCCCGCAGATGCTCGCGATGGCCCAGAAGATGATGGCCCGCTCCGTGCGCCTGGCATCGGCTACTGCCTGGTCGGCCGCAGCCTGACGGGTCCTGAGCTGAACGTCGGTCATGCTCGTCGCCGGGTCGGCGGCGGCTCGCTGCGCCTCCGACTTCGATCGGGCCGCCGTCCGCTTGGGGGAGGCGGCCGATGAGTACCTCGGCATGAGCACCTGACTCAGCGGCTCAAGCAGGCGTTCCAGGCCGGCGGTCACGACAATGAGACCGGCGAAAGGCACGTAGCTGCTCTTGATCTGGATCACGCCCGGCCTTATCCAATGGCTGTAGGCAACCCACATCAGACCGGTGGCAGCCGCGACGGTGAGCATCGACCAGATGACCACCGGCCAGCAGGCCCGCGGCTTTGCCGCCGAGGCAGACACGGGGCTGACCTGCGTGAGGCCATTGTCTCCCCGCTCAACATTCGCGACAGTAAAAGTCGTCATGGCCTTTTCGTCCGCTCTGTTCTCAATACTAGAAAACGAGAAAGCGAAACCGCACGAGAACGGAATCGTGCTCATTCAATCGCGCACGCGACAACCGTGCAGCCAAATGCCGCCGGCCGGCGCCGCTTGCCTTTCAGCCGTCGTCTCGGGCCGGCCACGAGCCGGCCAGCGCGCTGAGCCGGGCGGCCGCGGTGCCCAGGTCCTGCCCCTGGCCGACCGCCACGCCCAGCAGGTACGCGGTAAGCGGCGCGGCTGGCCGCTCCACCCCGTGCGCCACGTCACGGGCCAGGTCCAGCACAGCCCTGGTGTCCGCGGTAACCGGGTCTATGCCGAGTTCGGCGCAGGCAGCCCCGGTCCAGCTATCGAGTGTCGTCATCAGCGCGCCTCCCGGGTCACGTCAGCATCGAGGGCCGCCGGGCGGTCAGCGGGCCAGTGCCGGGCCAGCCAGAGGTCGTCCGCTGTGTCGCAGTCGAACCACGGCGGTGCTTCCCCTGCGCCCAGATCGTAGCTGACCAGCACCGGATCCAGCGGGCCGAGCAGCCCGTGCAGCGACGTTCCCAGGTAGGCGGCGGCGGCGGACCGTAGCCCGGCGGCCTGCCAGCAGCTCACCAGCCATTGCGGCCGCCCGGAGCCGTCGACGAGGACCGCCCCCGCGGTCCCGGCACCCCGGCCAGCGGAACCGAGCAGCAGGCGGAGCTGCCCGGCTCGAAGGAACGGCAGGTCGGCTGCCAGCAGCGCCACCATGGGCAGGCGGGTCTCGCCGAGGCCGCGGCGGACCGCTGGCACCGGGCCAGCGGCGGGCGGCTCCTCCGCCACGAAGCGGACCCCGCCCGGCGGCTGCGGGCCGCGCACCGCAAATCCCGGCCGGTCCGGGCCCACCACTATCACCTCGCGGGCGCCCGCGGCCACGGCCGTGCCGACGACCGAGCCGAGGATCGGCTCGCCCGCGACCACAAGCCCGGCCTTGTCAGCGCCGCCTAGCCGGGTAGCGCGGCCGCCGGCCAGCACGATCGCGTCGAACGCGCTGGCCGGGGATACCGCTGCCGTCACGGTCGTGCCCGTCAGCCGCCGATGGCCGACATCGGCCTGGCCGGCTGCAGGAACCCTGGATCGCTGATCCCGTGCCCGGGCAGCTTGGCCGCCACGGCCTGGCGCCAGATCGCGGCGAGTTCGGCGTCACTCGCGCCCGATCGCAGCGGTGCGCGCAGGTCGTTCTCGGTCCTTGCGAACAGGCAATTACGGACCTGCCCGTCGGCGGTGAGCCGTACCCTGTCGCAAGCCGCGCAAAACGGCCTGGTCACCGAGCCGATCACGCCGACCAGGCCGGGCCCGTCGTCGACCATGAAGGCCTCGGCGGGCGCCGATCCACGGTGCCCTGGATCCTGCGGAGTCAGCTTGAACGCAGCGGTCAGCGCGGCCAGGATCTCGTCAGCGGTCACCATGTCCGTGCGGCGCCAGCCGTGCTGGGCGTCCAGCGGCATCTGCTCGATGAACCGGAGCTGGTAGCCGCGGGACAGGCAGAACCTGAGCATCGGCACCGCCTCGCCGTCGTTGACGCCGCGCATCAGCACGGCGTTGACCTTGACCGGCGCCAGGCCGGTCGCCGCCGCTGCCGACAGGCCGGCCAGCACGTCGGCCAGCCTGTCCCGCTTGGCCAGCTGCTTGAAGATGGCCGGCCGCAGCGTGTCCAGCGAGACGTTGATCCGGTCCAGGCCGGCGGCATGCAATGGCTCGGCGAGCCGGGCCAGCCCGATCCCGTTGGTGGTCAGCGAGATCTCAGGGCGCGGCCGCAGCGCGGCCGTGGCCGCGGCAATCGCGGGCAGCCCGCGGCGCAGCAGCGGTTCTCCCCCGGTGAACCTGACCTCGGTGATCCCGAGCCGCTCGACCGCGATGGTGATCAGGCGGACCACCTCGTCGTCGGTCAGCAGCGACGGATTCGGCAGCCAGTCGAGCCCCTCAGGAGGCATGCAGTAGCTGCAGCGCAGGTTGCACCGGTCGGTCAGCGACACCCGGAGGTCAGTAGCTACCCGCCCGAACGAATCGGCAAGCACGCGTCACCTCCTGACCCAGCGGGCAGCTGCCCCGCACCTTCCCACAGCCTACGTGCGGACCAGCTGTGGCACCCGATCACGCCGCTCCATGATCAAGGCTCCCGGGCCCGATTTCGTTCCCCGGCCCCCGCGGCGGCAGCAGGTCCGGCGCCGGCGACGCACCGGATACCATCTGCTCACGCCGGCCGCCGCTGCTGGCTGACATGCGGATCGGGCAGCTGCGCGCCGTGAGCACCGCCGCCGCTACTGGAGCACTGACGGATGGGGTCTTGACCATGGCAGGCGCTATCTGGCGTGATCAGCTCACCGGCACCGAGCTCGCGACGCTCGGCCGGGGTGATGGCGACATGGCCGACCGGCGCCCGGATGTGCTGGTGGTCGGCGGCGGCATCGTCGGCGTGGCCACGGCCCTGGCCTGTCATGAGGCGGGGCTCGGCTCGGTGCTCCTGATCGATACCGGACGCCTCGGCACCGGGGCCACCGGCGGCGCCACCGGCCTGCTGATCCCGGAGCCGCATCAGTGGAGCGACCCGGAGCCGCTGGTCGATCTGGAGCGGGCCAGCCTGGAACGCTGGCGGGAACTCGAGCAGACCGTGCCTGGCGGCGTCGGGCTGGTCGAGATCGACTGGATCGGCCTGGCCCCGCACCCGGGCGGATTCGCGGCACATCAGCCGCCTGCCGTCGAGTGGCTCGCTCCCGGCCAGGTAGAGCGGCTGATTCCCGGCCTGGCCCGGCCGATGGAGGGTGCGCTGATCCGCAGCCAGGCGCGGGTCAATCCGCTGCGGGCGGTGGCGAGACTGGCGGCTGGCCTGCCCGCGGTCAGCACCGGGGTAGCCGCCACCGGGGTCACCGTCTCCGCCGGCCGGGTGCGCAGCGTCCTGACGTCAGCAGGCGATATCCACCCCGGCGCGGTCATCTTCGCCACCGGCCAGCCGCCGGTCCTCGACGGCCTGCGGCTGAGCATCCCGTCCGACCGCGTCAAAGGCCACCTGCTGGTCACCGGACCATCCCCGGTCGCCTTCCCGGGCATAGTCGCGCCGATCGCCACCCAGATCGAGGACGGCCGGCTGCTGGCCGGCGGTACCTTCGACGTCGGCGACGAGAGCCCTGCCGTCCGGCCCGATGTCATCGAGTCGATCATGGATGGCCTGGCTGCCGCCCTGCCGGCGCTGGCCTGCCTGCCCATCGCCTACCAGTGGTGCTGCTTCCGGCCCCGGCATCCGGACCGGCGGCCGGTCATCGACCAGGTTCCCGGGCTGGAGAATGCCTGGCTCACCTCGGGCCACTTCCGCACCGGCATTCTCAACGCCCCAGCCACGGCGGCTGTGCTCGCGCGGTGGATCTCCGCCGGCCAGCCGCCGCCCGAGCCAGCGACCTGGTCGGCGACCAGGTTCAGCCGCTGAGTGCGCGGGTCGGTGCTGCCTGGTTTGCCTGCCCGCGCGGGCGGATGGTCCGGCGGTCGTCGGGCAGCCGCTCGGTGTAGCCAGTCCTGTCGAGGTGCTCAAGCAGCGGGATAACGACCCGCCGGGTGGTGCCCAGCGCCTGCCTGGCCGCCGCGGCGGTGAACGGCTGCGGCAGCGAGGCGAGGATGTCAGCCGCTGCCGCATCCGCGCCTGGCGCGAGGACGATCTGATCGCTGATCCGCAGCAGCATCCCGGCTCGCTGCGCCGCCGCTATCGCCCGGACATCGAGCCCGAGCCTGCGCAGCCTTTCGGCATCGGGCGCGGCGAACGGCCCGGCGGCAAGCTCAGCCCGGATGACCCGCACTGCCGACGCGACCGCTGCGGGCAGCGCGGGAGCCCCGGGCAGGCCCGCGGGAACCGCGACGCTGACGATGCCGTCACGGACCGTGAGCGGCGGCCTGACCAGCGCCTCGACCAGGCGGCGATCGGGAAGGCGGAGGGCCGCCCTGGCTGCCTCCAGCGTCAGCCCGGGCGCGAGCGGCGCCCGCGCAGCGTATGCGGTCACCGCTTCGGCCAGGCAGTGCTCCAGCTCAGCCCAGCGTGCCGGATCGGCCAGCCACTCGCCGCTCACCGGCGCCGGATGCTCAGTGACCCCCATGGCCAGCAGCGCGCTGCCGCGAAGCAGGCCATGCCGGCCGAGCAGGTCCGCCGCCGCGGGCTGATCAGGCCAGGAGGCAAGCTGCCTGGCCGCTGCCGCCGCGGCGCCGCGGCGGGCCAGCGGCGGGGGCGCGACGTCAAGCACGACGGCGCCGATCGCGGTCGGCTCGTCCTGCGCCGCGGCCCCAGCGTCCGGCGCTGGCCGCCGTCCGGCCCGGCGCGCCGCACCCGGGTCGCGCAGCAGCACGCGGTCGCCCACGTGCAACGGCAGCGGTTCGGTCAGGGCGAGCCTGGCGATCCCGCCATCCCCCAGCGGCCGTACCCTGGCCACCGTGCGGGCGGAGCCTGCGTGCAGCGTCAGGACCCGCGGCGCGCTCGCCGGTCCTGGCGCCGAGCCGGGGCCTGTTTCCGCATCCTGGCCTGCGCCAGCGTGGAGCCGGACGTCGATGAGATCGGTGAGCGTCCAGCGGCCCGCCTGGACCAGTGCCATCCCCCTGTCGACGGAATCCTGGCTGGCGCCGCGGAGGTTGAGCGCGGCCCTGGCCACCCCCGTCACCGACGCGACCGGCTCGCCGAGCGACTGGATCGCGCGGACCCGTACCGGCCGCATCGACGGCGTCAGGACAAGCTCATCACCGGCACGCACGGTGCCGGCCGGGAGTGTTCCTGTCACCACGGTCCCGCTGCCCGTGATGCTGAAGACGCGGTCCGTCCACAGGCGCACCGGTGCGCCAGGGTCTGCGGCCGGCAGGCCCGCGGCCAGCCGGTCAAGGGCCGCGATGAGCTCGGGCAGGCCCGCTCCGGTCACGGCGCTCACCGCAACGCACTCCACCTCCCGGAGGCTGGTCGCCGCCAGCTGCCTGGCCGCCTCGGCCGCGGCCGGAGCTGGATCGGCCAGGTCGGCACGGGTCACGGCGAGCAGCCCGTGACGCACGCCTAGGGCATCGAGAGCCGCCAGGTGCTCGGCTGACTGCGGCATCCAGCCCGCGTCGGCCGCCACGACGAAGAGCACGGCGGGTACCGGGCCGATGCCGGCCAGCATGTTCGGCACGAACCGCTCGTGGCCGGGCACGTCGACGAAGGCCAGCCGCTCGCCTGAGGGCAGCGCCATCCAGGCGAAGCCAAGATCGATGGACAGGCCGCGGCGCCGTTCTTCCTCGAGGCGGTCTGGGTCGGTGCCGGTGAGCGCGCGCACCAGCGCCGACTTACCGTGGTCCACGTGCCCGGCGGTGGCGATGACGTGCATGGCCGCCGCTATCTCGCCGCGGCGATGACCGCCGCCGCGAGCTGCTCGTCGTCGGCTGGCGGCACGGCGCTCAGGTCCAGCAGTAGCCTGCCGTTCTCGATCCGGCCGATCACCGCCGGCAGCCCGTCATGCCGGACCGCCTCGCCCGCCCGCAGCCGTGCTGCGAGCTCCGCGGGCAGGCTCACCGCGGCGCTGGGGAGATCGACACCCGGAGCCCCGCCGCCGCCCACGGCCGCGATGCTCGGCGCCGGGCGCGAGTCGATCCCTGCGGCGGCAAGGACGCCCGACAGCCGTTCAGCACGATCCGCGAGCAAGCCAGCCGGGGCCGTCAGTGCTTGCACCACCGGTACCTGCGGGCCGGCGAGCGTCGCCTCCAGGGCAGCGAAGGTCAGCTTGTCCACCCGCAGCGCCCGGGCCAGCGGATGCCTGGCGAGCCGGGTCACCACGGTGGCGCTGCCGAGCAGCAGGCCCGCCTGCGGGCCGCCGAGCAGCTTGTCGCCGCTCGCGGTGACCAGCGCCGCGCCGGCCCGCAGCCAGGAGCCGGCGTCGGGCTCTTCGGGGAGCATCGGATGCGGCGCCAGCAGGCCCGACCCGATGTCACCGATGACGGGGACGCGCAGGGCGGCCAGATCGGCGATGCTGGCGCTGGCGGTGAAGCCCTCGATCCGGTAGTTGGACGGGTGCACCTTCAGGACGAAAGCGGTCTCAGGGCCGACGGCATCCGCGTAATCGGCAGCGGTCGTCCGGTTGGTGGTGCCGACCTCGCGGATCCGGGCGCCCGTCGACTCAAGGAGGTCAGGGAGGCGGAAACTGTCGCCGATCTCGATCAGCTCGCCCCGGCTGACGATGATCTCGCGGCCTGCGGCTAGCGCCGTGGCCGCGAGGACCAGGGCGGCCGCGTTGTTGTTTACCACGTGCACGGCTTCCGCGGCGGGCACCGCGCGGGCCAGTGCGGCGAGCGCGCCGGCCCCCCGCCTGCCGCGCGCGCCGGCCACGAGGTCAAACTCCAGGTCGGTGCAGCCCGCTGCCACCTGGATGGCCTCGACGGCTGCCGCCGACAGCGGCGCCCGGCCGAGATTGGTGTGCAGCAGCACCCCGGTCGCGTTGATCACGGGGGTCAGCGTGGCGGCCGCCCGCGGCAGCGCCGCCACCGCGGCATCGGACACTTCGGCGGCGCTGATGGCGCCGGACCGGGCCGCCTGCAGTGCCTGCCTGACCGCGCCGATCACCAGCTCACGGCCGAGGCGCTGCTCCGCGGCGGCGAGGCGCGGATCGGCGAGCACCGCGTCGGTGCGCGGCACGAGCCTGCGGACGTCCACGATCGCGACCATACTGCACCTTGAATGCGAGGCTGCTCGTATGTCATCCCCATCTATGCCCGTTTACCAGCACTTTGCATAACGGGCAGTCCAGCGGGTACCCGACTTGTGCAAGTCTTAATGCTCCTATTACGTGGGGAGTGAGGACTATGGCTGCTACGCCAGGTATCCCGCGGACGCGTGGCGGGCTGTGCGGCCTGCTGCTGATCCTGCTCGGCGCATGGGGCGCGCTCGTTCCGTTTGTCGGCCCTTATTTCCACTACGCCTACACACCGGACCGGACCTGGGCGTACACCTCGGGCAGGCTCTGGCTCGACATCGTGCCCGGGGCGGCCGCCGTGGTCGGCGGGTTCATCGTTCTTGGCACCAGGAGCCGGGTGGCGGGCGGGCTTGGCGCGTTCCTTGCCGCGCTTGGCGGCGCGTGGCTCGTCACCGGCGCCGCGGTGACCGCGCGGCTGGTTAAGAGCGCCTCCATCAGTCCGGGGCTTCCGGTCGGTACCACCGGCGGGCCGGCCGCCGCCAGCATGCGGCAGTTCCTTGAGGGCCTCGGGTTCTTCACCGGCACCGGGGTGCTGATCGTGTTCTTCGCCGCAGTCGCGCTCGGCAGGTTCAGCGTGCCAGGTGCCCTGGCCGACGAGCAGGAGCCGTGGGCCGCGCATCAGGTGCCGCCGGATGAGGCGCAGTACCGGGAGGGGGGGCCGGCCGCATCGCAAGCGCAGTTCCCGACGACGACCAGCCAGCATCCGCCAGCGGGCAGCCAGTATCCGCCAGCGGGCAGCCACTCCCCCGCTGGCCAGGCGCCGCCCCGGCAGAACGTGTTCGGCGAGCACCAGGAACAGGACACGACGGCGGCAGGCCAGTTCCCTTCGTCATCGCCGGCGACCGAGCAATTCCCCTCGTCGTCTTCGCCGACCGAGCAGTTCCCCTCCTCATCGTCAGCGGCCGGCCAGGTCCCGTCATCCGCGCCGCCTGACTGAGGCAAGATCCGGTTCTAGCCCGACCCCCCCGACACAACTGCGTTGCCTCCGCAGAACAGGCGGATATCGCACGCCCGCCTCCAGTCCCGCCCCGTCCGCCCCGGGGGTGCCGCGCGGCTGTGCACCTATCGGGCGGCTGTGCACCTATTGGGAGGGCCGTCGCCCGCATTGTCGATGCCCCGACTCGGTAGGACCTGAGAAGATCGCCTCATGGAAGAACGGTGGATCGACCCCGAGGCGCCCTGGTGGGCCAAGCTTCGCCGGGCTCGGGTCCATATAACCGAGGTGCGGGAGCGCGTAGATGTACTCCAGGCAGCAGGAGCGTGGTCGATTCTGCGTGAGCCGGCTGACCACGACGATGCCTGGGCGTACCGGTTCAGACTGCACCGGGCCATCCCGGCCGACCTGTCCACGGTGGTGGCAGACGCAGTAGGCAACATGCGGTCGGCACTCGACTACGTCGCGTATGAGCTGGCACGCCACCACGCGGGCAAGCTGACCGACAAGGAGGAGATCGCCGCTGAGTTCCCGATCTGCCTGGACGAGGCGGCATTCGTCCAGTTCTTCGGGGATCGCAAGAAGGGCGGTCTCCGGAGCGGGCTGTATGGCGATGTGGAGCGCGAGGCGCTTCAGTGTGTCCAGCCATTCGCGCTGACGGATGAGGCTCGCGCGCTCGGCATTGAGCGGTCCACGACGCCCCAGGACGACCTGCTGACGGACCATGCCCAGGCGCTGACCGTGCTGTGGAACATTGAGAAGCACCGGCGGCTTCCGGAGCTTGCCTGGGCTCTTGGCCCGGTGTGGTGGTCACTGGACGTTGCGAGCCCTGGCTACCGGTGGGTTTGGCATGTCAAGGAACTCGCTCCGCTTCGTGACGACGCCGTGCTCGGTGCACTGCTCGGTCCCCCAGGGTCCGGGCGACCACAGGTGGACCCGCCCTTTGAGATGCACCTCGTGCTGACCGATGATCCGTCCCCGTACGCGTCCCCGCTCGTGGCACGCCTCGAACGCCTTCACCAATCGCTCGCCAGATGGGTTGTACCGAGGATGTTCATCGTGGCCGGTGGCGACCCTCCGCCCATCATGATCTCCTTCTCCGAGCCAACCTAGACCTTGAACGTGACAGGGTAAGCGGCTCCTGGGCCCGATGGCACGCTACTGATCTGCGACGCCACGGGATCCGGCCAGGGCCGGTATGCGGGCCGCCTCCGGCGGCAGCGGCCGCGGCAGCAACCCCGCCCGCAGCGCAGGTATCTGACGCGACGCCGCGTGCTCTGAGTCAGTAGGACCACCGCAGGACGAAAGGAATCCGCAGATGACCAGCGACCCATCCGCAAACGCCAAGTCCGGCCGGCGACCCGCTCGCTGGTACCAGCTGAGCAGACGAGCGAAGCTGGCATTAGCCGGGGCCGTGGCAGTCATGATCGGCGGGCCGCTCACCGCGGGAGTCGCGTGGGCGTCGATTCCGGCCCCCAACGGGGTTATCCATGGCTGCTACCGGACCAAGACCGGGGCCCTGTCGGTCATTAACAGCGCCAAAGTGGCTGGCTGCCCGACGGGCAGCAAGAGCCTTAACTGGAATCAGAAAGGCCCCCGGGGCGCGACGGGGCCCGGCGGCACCGCACGTGATGCCGGCGCCGTGGTCTCTGTTGCCCAGGGAGGGCCAGCCTTCTACGCAGAGGGCCTGACGGGATGGAGGTCAGTGACCAGCCTCTCGCCCGGCGCGTACTGCCTCGTCCCGGACGCCAGCTCTACGCAAGCCAACACCTCCCTGCTGCTGTCCCCGGGCTCCCCGGGCTCGGGCGGGCCCAGCTTCGTAGTTTGGGGCGGCTACTGCGGCACGGGGGGCAAGCTTGCGCTGACTGTCTGGACGTACAACTCCAGCGGCAGCCTCGCCAGCGACATTCCCTTTGAAGCCGTGATCCCGTGAGCCAGCTCTGCGGCGGCGGCACCTGCGCGCGGGAGGCAGGGAGCCGTAGCGGCAATCGCTGGCAGCGGTCTCCCGCCCGGTATTGCATGCCGGGCACGTTCGCGGCGACCAGGCAGCCGGCACCACCTGGGTGTCCCCGATCCCCGGACGGCCCGGTGACCGGCTCGCGGTGATCCAGCTCGGCAGAGCGTCCTGCACCCGGGAGTATCTTTCACCCGCAGCCTCCGATCGCACCGTCAGCCGGCCAGTTCGGCATGGCCGATCTGCTCGTTGCGGCCGGGGTCGTAACTACCCGTAACGAAGGGAACCACCCTGTGCACAGATTCAGGATCGCGGCGGCCATCACGGCCGCCGCAGCCGCCGCGCTGATCCCCGCGATATCAGCCGGGGCATCAGTGTCAGCGGTGACGGCGCGGCCTGCGGGCCCGCCTCCGGCAGGCCAGACCGTCACGTTCGGCAGCGCCCGCGCGATGCCCAGCGTGCACCTGCCGCCGACCCACCTGCCGCACCCCATGCTGCTGCGGGATGGCTCGTACACCTCGGACAACTGGGCGGGATACGTGATCACTTCCCGTGGCGGGCATATCCTCCCGCAGGTCAATGACACGTTCATCGTGCCCGACGTGAACTGCGCGGACAGCCCCATCGGGTCTTCCGGTTTCGCCGATAGCTCCTACTGGGCCGGGTTTGACGGGTTCGCCGACGCCACGGTCGAGCAGGAAGGCGTGGACGCCTACTGCACGTCATCCACTGGCCCGGCCACCTATTACACCTGGTACGAGATGTACCCGCTGGACCCGGTGGTCGAAGGCACGGTCAGCCCGGGAGACGCGGTCAGTGTCGAGTCGTCGCGCAGCGGCGCCAACTATGTGCTGTCGCTGGATGACAGGACCGACGCCTCGGGGTTCACCACCACGCAAGCCTGCCCGTCCGGCTCGGTGTGCGACGACACCCAGGCCGAAGTGATCACCGAGGACCCCGGCGGGGCAGTACCAGCCGGAATCGACCTGCCTGACTTCGCGCTCGACCAGCAGACTGCGATCAGCGCTAAAGACTACCTAGGCGCGACAGGCACATTCGCTAACAACGACGGCGGGAAGATCTGGCTCAGCCAGACCATCCGCATGGTCGATCCATCAGACCTGATCATGGCGGCTCCGGGTCCGCTGTACGGCGGCCAGGCGTTCTATGTCACCTGGTTCCGGGGATCGTGAGACACTGCCCTGTGGATACCTGATGCCCGCTACCAGCCCGAGGTCCAGGGTCCTGCCCTGGTGCGCGGCCCTTCCATGAAAGACCCTCGAAGACGATCTGCCAGGCCGCGCTGCCCGAAGAGCTGGAGCGGCGGAAGACCCGCGACAAGATCGACGCCGGGGGCTTCTAGCGCATCGAGGCTTACGACGCCGGCAAGGGGCGGGATGTCGCGTTCCAGGGGCGCAGGATCGCGCGCGACTATGACGCCGAACTGAACGCATACCTGACCGCCAGGGGAGCGATCGTGGTCCTGGACGCCGATAACGAGATGACGATCTTCGACGACTTCGCCGGGCTGACCGACGACGGCCCGGGAGCGAGAGCCGGGGGCCCGCAGACCGAGGCGCTGATCATCGAGATCGCCGACGCGCTGCGGCGAGAAGTACACCGAGGAGCTGGACATCTGATGGCCACCACCAGCGAGACGATCTACACGCACACCTCCGACCTGTGCGGACAGGTCCGGGACGAGGAGGATCTCCGGAAACTGTGCACCAAGCCGCAGCCGAGGGGTGGTTCCGGTTTCCTCGCGCCGGTCTACAAGACGATCGACATCTGTCCCGGGTGCGAGTCCCGGCCGGTGTCCGAGGTGCTCGCGTTCCTCGGCTCGTCGGCAAGCAGAGCAGTGAAGGTATAACCCGGCCGGTACCCGATGGTGGCGCGCCCCGCTGGCTACGGCTGGCGGGGCGCTCGCTCGTGCCGGGGGATGACGTATGCGCCCTTGCCGGTGCTGTACCGCACGAAGCCCGCGTCGACCAGGATCTTCACCGCGCGCCCGGCGGTGCCCCCGGCTCACCCCGTACTCCTGGACTAGGGACGGCTCGGAGGGCACCCGGCCGGTCAGCTCGCCCCTCGATCTGCCCGCGCAGCACCGCGGCCAGCTGCTCATACAGCGGCATCTGCGTGGGCACATCAGGGCGGCGGCGCTTCGGAGGCACGCGCCATTGGCCGGCGCGGCTGGCTGACATTGCTGCCGACGATCACGAACACGCTCTCGCGCTGATCAAAGGTGCTCAGTGACGACGCAACCGAGGCGCTCCAAGTATCCGGCGCCGCACCGGAGCACGTCGCTATCATAACGTCACTGATTCGGAACGGAGAGTAATCTATAAGTTCTCAGATCCCGGGCATCACCGGCCCCTCGGTCGCGCGGGCCAATCGAGGCGCACCAAGGCCATATCGCCGCCTGCTAAACGTCGCCTGCGGCGCGTCGGCTGCATGCCTGGTCACCAGCTGCGGCGGACACGTTCTCCATCTGCGGCGGGTCGTTCATGGACGTCGTGCCGGTCGGCCAGTAACCAGGAAGGAACAGTTCATGAGCATTGTCGTCGGATATGACTGCACGGGCGAGAACGTCAGGTACCTCCCGGCGGGGGCGCAGGCCGCCGGGTATTCCACCGGCTCGGGCGGGGTGCCCTGGACCACTCAGCAGTTCGCCGACCGGCCCGGCACGCTGCGGATCTGCCAGAACGCCGGGGCCACCGACCGCACCGCCGACTACCTGGACGTCGAGACTGACGCCGCGACCGTGGCTGACTGCCCCGGGTGGCTGGAAGAGGCGAACGCGAACTGGGACGCGGCGGCGCGGCCCGGCCAGCGCAAGCCCGCGATCTACGTCAACGGCTCCAACATCACGGCGGTGGCCAACATCCTGACCGCGGCGGATCTGTCCTGCGGGCTCATCGTCGCGAACTGGAACCTCGACCAGGCGCAGGCGATAGCCGCGGTATCCGCGGCGTCCGGCCCGTTCCCAGTCCACGGCCTGCAGTACGCCGACCCCGGGCCCTACGACATCGACGTCTGGTCGGCGGCCTGGCTGAACGAGGTCTCCGGCCCGCACAAGCCACCGCCGCCGTCGCTGGCCTGGCCGACAGTGGCCATAGGAGCCACCGGAGCCAGGGTGATGACCATCCAGCACCTGCTGTCGTTCCATGGGTTCGTGCTGACGGCTGACGGTATCTACGGGCCCGCCACCAAGGCATGCGTGGCGGGGTTCCAAGCTGGTGAGTCCCTGGCCGATGACGGCATCGTCGGTCCGCTGACCTGGGCCAGCCTGGTCGTCACCGTGCAGTCTGGCAATACCGGCGTCGTGGTCATCGCGGTGCAGGCCGCGCTGAACGCAGCGGACGATGCGGGCCTTCCCACTGATGGCATCTTCGGAGTCCAGACGCTGGCGGCCGTCCGGGGATTCCAGGCAATCAAGAAGCTCACCGTCGACGGCGTTGTCGGGCCGGACACCTGGGCCGCGCTTTCGAAGGCGGAGTGAGGCGCACCCGGCCGAAGCGCCGGATCGCCGCATCCAGGTCGCGGTAATCCTCGCGGGGGCGCCGCATCGGGTCCGCATGTATTCCGGCCCGCAGCGGGAAACGCGGATCCAGGCCGACGATGGCCGCGGCTTCCGCCGCGCCGGCGGTGATGCCATCCAGCTCGTCCACGACATCGCCGAGCGACGCCAGGCGTGAGTGGATGACCGCCGCTGCGCTGGTCTCGGAGAAAGACAGGCGCATCGGCTCTGAACTTGCGGCTCCCAGGATCACGAGCAGGCCGAGGGCGGCTAGGAATCCCAGGGGGCTGCGCCCGTCGAGAGCCGGGATCTCGACCGCGTGGGTCATAGTGATTCCTCCGAGCGTGATCCTGCCGGCAGACCCGCTGACCTGCGTTTGTGCACGTCAGCGGAGGCGGACGGGAATCGAACCCGCCGACGACGCAGCGCGCCGTCCACCGGTTTTGAAGACCGGGGGGGCCACCAGGCACCCGGACGCCTCCGCGGCCGACCCTACCGGGGTATGCCCGGCCAGGCTGCGCTCACGCCCATGCCGCCGGGCGTCAGCTCTCGTATAGCGAATCGATGATGTCGGCGTACTTGGCGTGGACTACCCGTCGCTTGAGCTTCAAGGTCGGTGTCAACTCCCCGCTCTCGGCCGTCCACTCCACCGGCAGCAGCCGCCAGCGCTTGACCTGCTGCACGCGGGCCAGCCGGGAGTTGGCCGCTGCGACGGCGTCCTCGACGGCGGCCAGCACGGTGGGGTCCTCAGCTAGCTCGGCCAGCGATGCCTCGATTCCGCGGGCCCTGGCCCACGCGGGGGCGACTTCGCCGTCCAGAGTCAGCAGCGCGACCACGTAGCGCCTGTGGTCACCGTAGGCCAGCGCCTGGCCGATCAGCGATTCCGCCACCAGGAGATTCTCGATCCCCGCCGGGGAGATGTTCTCGCCGCCCGAAGTGATGATCAGTTCCTTCTTCCGGTCCACGACGGACAGGAAACCGTCGCCGTCAAGCGACCCGACATCGCCGGTGTGCAGCCAGCCGTCAGCGTCGATGATGTCGGCGGTCCGCTCGGGCAGGTTCAGGTACCCGGGCATGTTCAGCGGCCCGCGAGTGAGAATCTCCCCGTCGCTGGCGATCCTGATTTCCGTGCCGGCCACCGCCCGGCCGACCGTGCCCAGCTTGAACGCCGCCGTGGTGTTCGATGTGAAGGCACCGGTGGTCTCGGTCATCCCGTAGACATCGAGGATCTTCATGCCAAGGCCGGCGAAGAACGCGGCAACGTCGACCGGCAGCGGCGCGGCAGCGCTCACGAAAATCTCGGCGTCGCCGAGGCCGAGGAGCGAGCGGATCGGGCGGAGGGTCTGCTCGTCGGCGGCGCGAAACTCAGCCGCGAGTTCCGCTGGCGTCGACTGGCCGAACTGGCAGCTCTCGGTGTAGCGCCGGCCTGTTCCCATGGCGGCCTCGATGGCCGCGCGCTTGGCTGGATCCGTCTCCATGGCGAGCACCGCCTGGATTCCGGCCTGAATCTTCTCCCACACTCTCGGCACCCCGAAGAACGACGTCGGCCTGACGGCACCGACGGTGCGCACCAGCTCGGTGCTGGCCAGGTGGCAGAAATGCACGTGACCGCCGGTGTGGATGGCCAGGTAGATGGTGAACATCCGCTCCGCGATGTGGGCCAGCGGCAGGTAGGACACCCAGCGGACATGCGGCACCAGGGTGCCGGAGACGGTGGCTGTCATCAGCTCGTAGAGCACGCTGTGGTGGGTGATGACGACGCCCTTGGGATTCCCCGTGGTTCCCGAGGTGTACAGCAGGGTCACGGGCTGCTCGGGCGCGAGGCCGCGGATCAGGAGATCAATAGCGGCTGGCGACGCCGCGTACCGTGCGCGGCCGAGCTCGGTGAAATCATGCCAGCTGACGAAGAGATCACCGGGCGGGCAGGCGGCCGGATCCCTGACGATGATCTTCTTAAGGCCGGGCAGCCCGGCCAGTGCAGGCTGCCAGCGCTGCAGCTCGTCCGCGCCATCGAGGACCGCGATCCTGGCGTCGCAGTCGCCGGCCATATAGGCGATCTGGTCGGTGGCGAGGGTCGCGTAGAAGGTGACAGGGACGCCCCCGGCGTGCACTGCCGCCAGGTCGGCGAGCACGTGCTCGACGCGGTTCGGCAGCATGAGCGCCACCCGCTCGCCCGGCTGCAGGCCCAGGGCGGCCAAGCCCGCCGCCAGCTCGAGCACCTGCTGCCTGGCCTGCGCCCAGCTGATGGTCTGCCAGGGCCCGTCGCCGTCACGGTCGGAAAACGCGGGCAGGTCACCCCACTTCCGCACCGTCTCCATGAGGTGATCACAGATCGTCTTCCCGTTGATGGCATCCTCGAGCTCTGCCCGCTGCTGCAGCACCTCGCTCGTCACCGCGTACCTCCGCCCGCCCGGATCTCCAGCCTTCGGTGGCATGCAACCATGCCGTCCGCGCTAGCCGCAACGCAAGCCCCGGAAACACGCCGCGGCGGACAGTGCTGAGCCGGCCGCCCGCGTGGCAGGAAGCCACCGTGAGCGGACCAGCCAGGACGGACGGCCTGCGTCGGCACCCGGCACCCCGGATCGCTACATTTCAGGGATGACGACCGTCAGGTTGACCCAGTATGCCCGCGGCGGCGGCTGCGCCTGCAAGATCCCTCCCGGCGAGCTTGAAGAAGCCGTGGCCCGGCTCATCCCGGACAGTCCGGCTGCGGACCTGATCATCGGCGTTGAGGACGGCGACGACGCGGCAGTGGTCCGGATCGGCCCGGACCGCGCCATCGTCGCGACCGCCGATTTCTTCACGCCGGTCGTCGACGATGCCTATACGTTCGGGCGCATTGCCGCAGCCAACGCGCTGTCCGACGTCTACGCAGTGGGCGGCGAGCCGCTCATCGCGCTGAACCTGCTCGGCTGGCCGCGTGACAAGCTGCCCATTGAGCTGGCCGTGGAGGTACTGCGCGGCGGCCTCGACGTGGCCCGCAGCGCGGGCTGCCACGTGGCCGGCGGGCACAGCATCGATGACCCTGAGCCGAAGTACGGGATGGCCGTGACCGGCCTCGCCGATCCGGCCGCGCTGCTGCGCATCGACGCAGGCACCGCCGGCCTCCCGCTGAGCCTGACCAAGCCAATAGGCATCGGCGTCCTGAACGCGCGGCACAAGGCCACCGGCGAGGTCAGCCAGGAGGCGGTCGACGTGATGACGGCGCTCAACGCGGCGGCCAGCCGGGCCGCGCTGGCGGCCGGCCTCCGGTGCGCCACCGACGTGACCGGCTTCGGGCTGCTAGGCCATCTGTTCAAGCTGGCCAGGGCGAGCGGCGTGGCGGCCATCATCGACCACGCGGCGGTGCCGGTGCTGCCGGAGGCCAGGTCCGCACTGCGGGCCGGGTACATTCCCGGCGGAAGCTGGCGGAACCTGGACTGGGTCCGCCCCCATGCCGACTTCGGCAACCTGGACGAGGAAGAACTGCTGTTGCTTGCTGACGCGCAGACCTCTGGGGGGCTGTTGGTGGCCGGCGAGCTGCCTGGTGCGCCGGTGATCGGAAAGCTCGTGCCTGCGGGCGGCGCCGTACTCACGGTCAGGTAGCCGGAGGGAGCTATCCCGGTCAGCCGGCCTAGCCAGGCGGCGCGCCCATATCCTGTCCGGTAGCCGCACCGTGCCCGGGCGCGCTGGCCGACAATATGCCCGCCGACGGTCGATACCTCATATCCTGTGTGCCGTTGCGGTGCCGTCGCGGTGCCGTGCGGAGCGCTCAGGGATCGCGGCACATCGATGGCCGGGAAGGACGCCGATGCTACATGCAGAGCCTGGTCTGGCCGGACCAGCCAGCGCCCACCCAGCGAGCCAGCGGCGCAGCCGCCGGGCCCTCGCGCTCGCCGGGGCGGCCTTCAGTATCGCGCTTGCCGCGTATGTGGCCGATATCGCGACTCATCCGCTCCATCTGACCTTGACCTGGTTTGACCTCAACATCTACAACAACGCCGGCCTTATCACCCGGCATGCTCCCGAGACGTTGTACACCTGGCAATTCCTGCCCGGCGTGAAGTATCTCTATACGCCATTCGCCGCGCTCGGCTTCGCCGCCGGCTCGCTGCTGCCCTGGGCCGTCCTGAAGTGGCTGATGCTGGTCGTCAGCCTCGCGGCGATGACGGTGACCGTCTGGCTGACGTTCGGCCAGCTCGGCTGGCGCGGCAGGGACCGATCGGTCGCGGTCCTCGCCGTCTCGGCCGCGGCACTGTGGACCGAGCCGGTGCTGCGCTCGGTGCAGGTGGGGCAGATCGAGCTGGTGCTGATGGCGCTGATCGCGTGGGACCTCTGCCAGCCCGACGACCGGCGGTGGAAAGGCGCGGGCATCGGCCTGGCCGCCGGCATCAAGCTGGTTCCGCTGATCTTCATCCCGTACCTGATCCTGGCGGGGAAGCTCCGCCAGGCGGCGGTCGCCACGGCCGCCTTCGCAGTCACCGTGGTGATCGGCTTTGTCACGCTGCCGCACGACTCCGTCAAATGGTGGCTGACCGGCTATTTCCTGCATGCGGGCGATTTCTCGAACGTGGGCCTGGGCTCCCTGCTGAACCAGTCGCTGCTCGCGCTCATCACCAGGACGCCGGCCGGCGCGGGCAGCGTCACGGCCCTGTGGATCGTCCTGGCGGCCATCGTCGCGGTCCTCGGCCTGATCGCCGCCGCGCTGCTGGCCCGGGCCGGGCGGCCCACCGCGGGCTGGGTGACCTGCGGCCTGACGGGAGTGCTCATCTCGCCGATCAGCTGGGACAACCACTGGGTCTGGATCGTGCCGGTGCTGGTCATCCTGGTCGACGCCGCAGTGCGGGCCCGGCGCGCCAGGCGGTGGGCATACTGGGGCCTGGCCGGGGCCATGATGGCGCTGTTCTTCGACTGGCCGGGCCACTGGACGGGGAATCTGGCCCTGCTGCCGCATGGGCTGGTCGGTTTCTTCACCGGCCGGCATCCGAAGAGCGAGATCTTCCACCTACGCGGGTTCCAGCTGATCAGCTGGAACCTGTTCGTGCTGGCCGGCCTGGTGATGTTCGTGGCCGCGCTGATCGCGGCGGCGAGCGCGTGGCGGGCCGGCCGCACTGCGGGCGGCCCGGAAGCCGCGGGCCGGCCTGCTTCATGACCGGAAGGCGGCGATGACCGGCAGGACAGCCAGGCGGCGGGTACTGCGGATATCGCTGCCCGATCGGGTATCGCCGCGAGCTGACCTGCTCGCCGCCGAGGAGCCGCTGGGAATCAGGGTCAACGGCGAGGCGCTGACCCTGACCATGCGCACTCCGGGCGACGACCTCGATCTGGCCGCGGGCTTCCTGGTCGGTGAGGGTGTCGTCCGGGCCGCGCCGGACATCGCTTCGATCAAGGTCTGTAGCGCAGACGGCTGCGGCCATTCCGATCATGACGGCGCGGGCAATGTGGCGGACGTGACGCTGCGACCGGGCATCACGGTGGCACCCGCGGTGCGCCGTAATTTCCTTACCACGAGTGCGTGCGGCGTCTGCGGCAAAGCGAGTATCCAAGAACTATCCGTTTTGCCGGGTTTTGACCTTTCCGCGGACCACGTGCGCGTCCGGCCAGCCGTCCTGGCCGCGATGCCGGACCTGCTGCGCGGCGCGCAGCGCGTCTTCACCGCCACCGGGGGGCTGCACGCGGCCGGGCTGTTCGGCGCCGGCGGCGAGCTGCTCGTCCTGCGGGAGGACGTGGGCAGGCACAACGCCGTCGACAAGGTGGTCGGCTGGGCGCTGCGCGCGGGGCGGCTGCCGCTGGCCGGATGCGTTCTGCTGGTCAGCGGGCGGGCGTCGTTCGAGCTGGTGCAGAAGGCCGTAACCGCGGGCATCCCGGTTCTCGCGGCGGTGTCCGCGCCCTCGTCGCTGGCCGCTGACCTTGCCGAGCAGGCCGGGCTTACCCTGGTCGGGTTCCTGCGCGGCAGCTCGATGAACGTCTACACCGGGGCGCAGCGGATCGACAGCGGACCGCCGGAGACCGGACACGCGGACCGCTGAGCCCGCGGCTGAGGTGCCGCGAGCCCGGATGCGGCCGGGCTAGCCCGGTGCGGCCAGCGAGCCCGGTGCGGCCGGCTACCCGGATAGCGCCGGGTCGAGCAGGCCCCGGCGCCGCCGGACCGCGAGGTCGAGCTTGGTGAACAGCATGTCGACCAGGATCCCGATCACCAGGATCACGATGATGATCGAGGTCGCGGCGGCGAAGTCAAAGGTGTCCTGGTCCTGGCTGAGCAGCTGGCCGATCGAGGACTGGCCGAAGATGAGCACCAGCAGCTCGCCGGCCATCAGGCTCCGCCAGGCGAATGCCCAGCCCTGCTTGAGCCCGGCCACATAAGCAGGCAATGACGCGGGCAGGATGAGGAACCGGTAGAGCGAGAAACCGCGCAGCCCGATGGTCTTGCCGGCCCGCAGCAGCAGCGGCGGCGTGTAGTCCACTCCGGTGATGAGCCCGTTGGCGATTGACGGAGCCGCTCCGAGGATCATGACGAACAGGATCGCCAGAGTCGTCTCGCCGAACAGGATGATCGCGAACGGGAACCAGGCGATCGACGGCATGGTCTGCAGGCCGGTGATGATCGACCCGACCGCGGCGCGCAGCGGCGGGATCCGCGCGACGAGCACGCCGATAATCGAGCCGATGACCAGCGCGAGGGAATACCCGATCACCGCGCGGCGCAGCGTGGTGCCGATGGCCCGCCACAACAGCGCGTGATGCAGCTGCTGCCACAGGTCGGCGAAGACCGTCGTCGGGCCCTTCAGGACGTACGACTTCCAGCCGGTCAGGTGGATGAGCTCCCAGATGATCAGGACCAGGGCGATCGCGAGCAGCTTGGGCCACACCGACGCCCACGCGACCCTGGCAATCCGGCCCGGCCCGCGGTCGGCCTGCGCCGCGTGCAGTTCCAGGCTGTCCAGCCCGGTGATCGCCGACCGCTGCAGGTCAGTCGCCATGACGGCTCATTTCCTCCCGCAGCCGGTCGGTGATCCGGCCCGCCAGCTCGGCGACCTCGACCGAGTCGATCCGGCGCGGCCCTTCCCTGGGCACCTGGTATTCCTCGATGACCCGGCCGGGCCGGCTGCTCAGCACGATCACGCGATCGCCGAGGCGCGCGGCCTCCCGGACGTTGTGGGTCACGAACAGGACGGTCAGCGTCCGTTCCGCGCAGATCCGTTCCAGCTCGTCATGGAGCAGGTCCCTGGTCATGGCGTCGAGCGCGCCGAACGGCTCGTCCATCAGCAGCACGTCGGCATCCTGGGCGAGGGCCCGCGCCATCGCCACCCGCTGCCGCATGCCACCGGACAGCTCATGGGGCCGCTTACCGCCGAACCCGTCCAGGCTGACGGTCTGCAGCAGCTCGGCGGTCCGCTGGCGCCGCTCGGCCTTCGGCATGCCGCGGGCGCGTAGCGCGAGTTCCACGTTGCGAGCCGCGGTCAGCCAAGGGAACAGCGCGGGCTCCTGGAACATCAGGCCCACGCGCTGGCCGGCGGTGGAGACCTCGCCGCTGCTCGCCGTGTCCAGTCCGGCGACCAACGACAGCAGCGTGCTCTTGCCGCAGCCGGACGCGCCGATCAGGCAGACGAATTCACCGGACGCGACGGTGAGCGACACCTTGTCGAGCGCCAGCAGGGCCGCGCGCCCGCTGCCGTAGACCTTGGAGACCCGGGCGAGGCTTATCGCGGCCGGAGGCTGACCGGCCGTGCGCGTCGCTGACCGCCCGGGTCCGGGAAACGCTCGCGCCCCCGGACCGCGGTCCGGGGGCCCGCCGCGCCGGTCGGTCAGGCTCACGAGCTGACCTGCGGCTCACCCGCTGCCTGGAGCAGTTTATTGAGCGGGGTGAGATCGTAGAGGCTGGTCAGGTTGCTGACCGGCTTGAGAAGGCCGACCGAGACGGCATGCTGCGCGTCAGTGGCCAGCGACGAAGCGATCGGGTCGTCGGTGAAGGCGATCTGCGCGAAGGCCGCGGAAATGACGCTCGGCTTCAGGTTCTTGCCCGAGTTCACGGCGGCCAGCTCGGTGTTGGCCGCCTGCTCGGCGGCCGCCTTGTCGTTGTTGATGAAATCATTGGCCTGGATCTGGCCCTTGAGCAGCCCGTTGACCACACTCGGGTGCGCCGCGAGGAACGACTGGGTCACGACGAGGTTCGTGGTGACGAACTGGCCATGCGGCCAGAGGCTGGCCTCATTGACGAGCACGTGCCCGCCGGCCTGCACCATCTCGGTGTCGTAGGGAGCCGGTTCCCAGCCGCCCGCTATCTGCTTGGAGCTGAAGGCAAGGACAGCCGCCGAGTTGGGCGCGATGGGCTTGATGGCGAGGTCCCCGCCGCCGGCCGGCGTGGTGTTCAGGCCGTGCTGCTTCAGCCAGTAGCGCAGCGCCACGTCCTGGGTGTTGCCGAGCGAGGGCGTGGCCAGGGACTGCCCCTTGAGCTGCGCGGCGCTCGTGATGCCGGACTTGACGACCAGCTCAGCGCCGCCGGATGCGGCCCCGGAGATGATCTTGATGAGCTTCCCGCCGGAGGTCTGCCAGGCCTTGATCGCCGGGTTGGGACCGACGTACGCGGCGTCCAGCTGGCCGGCTAGCAGCGCGGTGCCTTCCTGGGTGCCGCTGCTGAACGGCGTCAGCTTGAGCGTGACGCCGCTGCCGAGGTCCTTCTTGAAGAAGCCTTTCTCGATACCGACCAGGGCTGACGCATGCGTGATATTGGCGAGGAACCCCAGCCGCAGAGTGGCTTGTCCGGCCGAGTCAGCCGTGGCTCCAGAGGATCCGGAGGACCCTGAGGAACCACAGCCGGCGGCCAGCAGGGTGGCGGCAGTTACTCCTGCCGCAAGCAGCATTCGTCGCATGAGGTGCCTTTTCCGATGGAGTTAGTAGGGTTATTCTCGGCTACTTTACCTCATGACTTGGTAGACAACCAGGAATGGCCGTCGCCCGGGCCCCGGTGCCTGGCCTAGCGCCCAGCTCAGCCCGCGTCGCCCGAGTCCTCGAAGTCGATTCCTGCGACCGAGGGGAACCGCTGCAGGCATAGCTGGAGTTCGGCCAGGTCGGCATCGGTGGCCTGATCCGTGCGGTAGGTCAGGGCGTAGATCATATTGGCCGTGCTGCGCACCTTCGGAAGCGCCTCAGGGCGCGCGTTGGGCACATGCGAGCAGGCGGCCCGCACCTTGAGCAACGTGGCCGCCGAGGTATTCGGCTTGAAATTCACGGTGGCCCACTGCTGGCCCAGGGCGGCATCGAACTTGGCGCAGCCTGCCGTCCCCGCCACCAGCAGGACCGCGGCCGCCAGCCAGCGCCAGGCGGGCCTGATCGGGGCGGTCGGCGCGGCCGGCTCACGGCCGTCGGCGTACTCGCGTGCTGGCACGCCAGTTAGCTTACGTGCGCCGCGGCCCGCGCCCGCGCCAGGACCTCGTACGAGACCGCGTACGAGACCGCGCGCCTGCTGTCGCGCAGCGGCCCCGATCCGCGCCGCCGCCACCTAAGCTGGCGAAACGCGCCAGAATGGCTGATCAGCCAAGGCGGCCCTGGCCGGAGGAAAGGCAGGCCCGTTACCTAGCCGGGCCATCGCGACTAGGAGGGCATCATGGCCGGACGCATCGAGGACTACGCAATCGTGAGCGGATTGCGCTCGGCAACGCTGATCAGCCGGGATGGCTCGGCCGACTGGTTGTGCGCGCCGCGGTTTGACTCCCCGGCCTGTTTCGCCGCGTTGCTCGGGGATGAGCGGCATGGCCACTGGCTGATCGCGCCGACCGCCTCGCGGGTTCCTGGTGCGCAGGCTGGCGAGGTGACCAGGCGCTATCAGGGCGACACCCTGGTCCTGGAAACCGAATGGCGCACCCTGGGCGGCGCCGTCCGGGTAATCGACTTCATGCCGCTGCGGTACGGTGACGGGCCGGTTCTCGTCCGCATCGTGGAGGGCGTGACCGGCGCGGTGGAGATGGAGTGCGTGCTGCGGTTGCGATTCGGCTACGGCCAGGTGGTGCCCTGGGTACGAAAGATCGATGGCGCCGTCGTCGGGGTGGCCGGCCCCGACTCGGTCTGGCTGCGGACGCCGATCAAGCTCACCGGACGGGAGCTGGCCCACCGCGCGAGCTTCGTGGTCAGGGCAGGCGAGCGGGTGCCGTTCGCGCTGAGCTGGGTGCCATCGCATCTCGGCGCACCGCCCGTGGTCGACGTCGAGGCGGCGCTGGCGCACACCCTGGCGTTCTGGACCGACTGGGCAAGCCGCTGTACCTACTCCGGACGCTACCGCGAGGCTGTCATCCGCTCCCTGATCACCCTCAAGGCCCTCACCTATGAGCCGACGGGCGGCATCGTGGCGGCGGCCACCACCTCGCTGCCCGAGGACATCGGCGGCGTTCGGAACTGGGACTACCGCTACTGCTGGCTCCGCGATGCGACGATCACGCTGGAGGCCCTGCTGCGGACCGGCTACCTGGATGAGGCCGCCGCCTGGCGGGAGTGGCTCGGGCGCGCCGTCGCGGGCGATCCGCGTGACGTGCAGATCATGTACGGCGTCGCGGGCGAGCGCAGGCTGGCTGAATGGGAGGCTGACTGGCTGCCCGGATACGAGGGCTCGGCTCCGGTGCGGATCGGCAACGCAGCGGTCAACCAGCGGCAACTCGACGTGTACGGCGAGGTGATCGACACGATCACGCTGGGCAGGCAGGCAGGCCTGAGCTTTGACCGGCACACCTGGGCGCTGGTTCGTGCCCTGCTTGGTTTCCTTGAGAAGAACTGGGTCGAGCTAGATGACGGCATCTGGGAGGTGCGCGGACCCGGGCGGCCTTTTGTGCACTCCAAAGTGATGGCGTGGGTGGCCTTCGACCGCGCGATCCGGATGGCCGAACTCGGCCTGCCCGGCCAGACGCGGCAGTGGCGGGAGGCCCGCGACCGCATTCACGCCGAGGTATGCGAGAAGGGATACGACGCGGGCCGGGGCACCTTCACGCAGTACTACGGGAGCTCCGAGCTTGACGCGGCGGTGCTGCTGATTCCCGAGGTGGGGTTCCTGCCCCCGGACGATCCGAGAGTTGTCTCGACGGTCGAGACGATCCAGCGCGAGCTGGTCCGCGATGGCCTGGTGCTCAGGTACACCCAGCCGGCGCTCGCGGCCGGCCAGGCGAATGTCGACGGCCTGCCCGGCGGTGAGGGCGCCTTTCTTGCCTGTAGTTTCTGGCTGGCCAACGCGCTGCAGATGATCGGCAGGCCGGCCGAGGCGGAAGCGCTCTTCGACCGCCTGCTGGCGCTGCGTAATGATCTCGGCCTGCTGAGCGAGGAATGGGACCCGAGGTACGGCAGACAGGTCGGAAATGTGCCGCAGGCATTCAGCCATGTGCCGCTGATCCAGACCGCGCTGAACCTCGACCCGCACCATGCTTATTGCAGTCGCAGGCATCCCGGGAAGCGAAAGGACACCGGCCAGGCGCCGGCACCGGGCGCCTGACGCCGGCCAGGCCGCCCGGGCCCGGGCCGGCACGCTGTCAGGTAATGCCACACTTGGGGCTAGTCATGACAGCCCGCCCGCACATCCTGGTCGTTAACGGCCGCAAGGTCCGTCAGCCGGTCTTCATCATCGGCGCCCCGCATTCGGGAGCGGATCTGCTGGCACGTGCCCTGAAACGGTCGGCAGGATTCCACCTCACGATGGGCCAGGGCAGCGTGCTGAGCGTGGTCTACGCATTCGCGCGGAGCCCATCGATCCAGCGGGGCCGCCGTGAAGCAGCGGCCACCGTGCTCCGTGATGCGTTCGCGCAGGCCTGGCAGGTGACCCCGCACGCCTGCCTGACCTGCTCCGCGGCCTGCCGCGAGGCGGGCGGGGTGAACGGGGCAGGCAGCTGCATGGCCGACCGTGACATCGTCAGGTACGGGGACGCCAGCCCCGATCTGATGTACTGCGCCGATGCGCTCGTGGATGCGTTCGCCGACGCCCGCCTGATCCAGATCGTGCGCGATGGCCGGGACGTGGTCACCGCCATGCTCTCCGACACCGAGGCGATGGCCTGGTTCAAGCCCGGCGTGGCCAACGTGGCAGGCGAGTTCCCCAATCCGTTCTTCGGCATCGAGACGGAAGCGGACCTGGCCGGGTGGCCGGGCCTCTCGCTGGCAGCCAAATGCGCCCTGCGCTGGCGCGGGTCGGTGCGGATGATGGCCAGGCTGCGCAGCAGGCTGGCCGCCGAGCAGCTCACCACCCTCCGCTACGAACAGGTGATCCGGCAGCCCGACGCCACAGCCGCTGCCATCTCCGAGTTCGCCGGGGCCGATGTCATGCCGGTGACGGTCCGCGACCGCGGGCGACGGATGGCCGGCCAGCCGTCGACGCCAGGCGGCTGGCGGCGGGTGCTCACCGCTCAGCAGCTGGCCGATGTCGAGCAGGTGGCGGGCACCGACCTGCGCCGGGTGGGTTACGGTGCCTGATCAGGCGCGGGCAGGCTCCTGGCGGGCGAACTGCGTGCGGTAAAGCTCGGCGTAAAGCCCGCCCGAGGCCAGCAGCTCGTCGTGGGCACCGCGCTCGCGGACCTGCCCGGCGTCAATGACCAGGATCTGGTCGGCCTCCCGGATCGTCGACAGCCGGTGCGCGATCACCAGCGAGGTCCGGCCGGCGAGCGCCCGCTTCAGCGCGCGCTGCACGGCGGCCTCAGACTCGGAGTCCAGATGCGCGGTCGCCTCGTCAAGCACCACCACAGATGGCGCCTTCAGCAGCAGCCTGGCCAGCGCTATCCGCTGCTTCTCCCCGCCGGACAGCCGGTAGCCGCGATCGCCGACCACCGTGTCGAGGCCGTCGGGCAGCACTGCGATCAGGTTCCAGATCTGCGCCGCCTCGCAAGCCCGGACCAGGTCCTGCTCGGACGCGCCGGGCCGGGCGTAGGCCAGGTTGGCCCGGATCGTGTCGTGGAACATATGCGCGTCCTGGGTGACGACGCCCACCGCGTCGTGCAGGGACTCCTGGGTGACGTCCCTGATGTCGACGCCGCCGATGCGCACCGTGCCGGTGCCCGGGTCATACAGCCTCGAGACCAGCGCCGTGATGGTCGTCTTGCCCGCGCCGGACGGCCCGACCAGCGCGGTGAGCTTGCCGCCGGGCGCGTGGAAGCTCACCCCTGCCAGCACGTCCTGGCCAGCGTCACTACGCTCAGGGGCGGGCAGCGCGATCGACTCAAGCGAGGCGAGCGAGACCTCGGAAGCCAGCGGGTAGCGGAACGTCACGTCGTCGAAGTCGATGTCGGGCGCCGCGCCGGCCGGCGGGCCCACCGCGCTGTCCAGCGCGGGCAGCCGGAGCGGCACGGCACCCGGCTTGTCCTCGATGAGCGGCTTGAGGTCGAGCACCTCGAACACCCGGTCGAAGCTGACCAGCGCGGTCATCACGTCGACCTGGACGTTGGACAGCGCGGTGATCGGCCCGTACATGCGGCTCAGCAGGCTGGCCAGCGCCACCAGCGTGCCCAGCTGGAACGCGCCGCTGATCACCAGGCTGCCGCCGAGCCCGTAGACGAGCGCCGTCGCCATCGAAGCCAGCAGGGTCAGCGCGATGAAGAAGACCCGCCCGTACATCGCGATGACCACGCCGATGTCGCGGACCCGGGCGGCCCGGCCGGAGAAGACGTCCGCCTCCTCCTGCGGGCGGCCGAACAGCTTCACCAGCATCGCGCCCGCCACGTTGAAGCGCTCGGTCATCGTCGAGCCCATCTGGGCATCCAGCTGCATCGACTCCCTGGTCAGGCGCTGCATCCGGCGGCCGAGCAGCCGGGCCGGGATGATGAAGACCGGCAGCAGCACCAGGGCGAACAGGGTGACCACGAAGGACAGGTAGAACATCGCGGCGAGGACAAGGACCAGCGAAAGGAAGTTCGAGACCACGCCCGACAGGGTCGAGGTCAGTGCCTGCTGCGCGCCAATGACGTCGCTATTCAGCCTGCTGACCAGGGATCCCGTCTGTGCCCTGGTGAAAAACGCGATCGGCTGGCGCTGCACGTGCCTGAACACCTCAGTGCGCAGGTCATAGATCAGGCCCTCGCCGATCCGGGCCGAGAACCAGCGCTGGGCGATGGACAGGATGGCGTCGAACAGCGCGATCCCGGCCACCGCCGCGGCGATCGCCAGCACGACCTCGGTGTCGCGAGGCTCGATCCCGTCGTCGATCAGCGCCCGTAGCAGCAACGGAACGGCGACAATGAGCACCGCGTCGATGGACGTGGCGATCATGAACAGGATGAGGTCCGCGCGGTACGGCCTCGCGTAGCCGGCGATCCTGCGGACCGTGCCCGGCTTCAGCCGCTGGCGGGTCACCGAGCTGTCCCGCGAGAACGAGTGCATCGTGTGCCAGGCAGCCGGATTCATGACGGGACCAACCGTCCGGTGCCCGGCTGGCTTCCGCTGTCAGCTGACGGCGAAACCAACCTGCTACGGCGCGAGCCGCGCGCGCAGCAGCGCCGCCTGAGCGTGCCGCTCGGCGGCCGCCTGCTGCTCGAGCGTGTGGCCGGCCGCCTGGAGCAGCAGCCCCTTGGTCGCGCGCGATGCCGCCGGGTCGGTCGCCAGCAGCGCGGCCACCAGGTCGGCGACGGCCCGGTCAAGCTCGGCGGCGGGCACCACGAGCTCGGCCAGGCGCAGTTCGCTGGCCTCGGCCGCGGAGATGGTCCGCGCGGTCAGGCACAGCTCGATCGCGCGCGGCAAGCCAACAATGTCGACAAGTGGCTTTGTCCCCGTTAGATCAGGCACCAGCCCGAGGGCAGGCTCTTTCATGCAGAGCTTCGCATCGTCGGCCAGGATCCGGAGATCGCAGGCGAGCGCCAGCTGGAAGCCTGCGCCGATGGCGTGCCCCTGTACCGCGGCTACCGAGACGATGCCCGGATTTCGCAGCCAGGTGAACCCCTCCTGCCAGGCTGCCACCTGGTCCTCGAAACCGGGGTCGGCCGCGCTCGGCGGCGCGTCCTCACCGGGTATTCCGTCGGGGGTAAACAGGCGCAGGTCGATCCCGGCGCAGAAGGACCGCCCGGCGCCGCGGACCACGACCACCCGGACGGCAGGCGGCAGCTGCTGCCCGATCGCCGCGAGCCCGCACCACAGCGCCGGGGTCATGGCGTTGCGGCGCTGCGGCCTGCTGAGCGTCACCGTTGCGACCGCATCGCCGACGTCAACGGCCAGCCCGCTGGCCGCAAGCTCAGCGGCGCTCAACGTCACGTCTCCTCCTACCGTTGCCAGCCAGCCCGCGCGCCTGGTCGGGCCGGGCCAGCTGGCGCGCGCCCCGGCGTCCGCGGCTAAGCTTTGCCCTTGCCGCGGGTGGCACCGCCGCGGCCACGCAGCGATACTCCGGTCTCGGTCAGGATCCGGTGGATGAAGCCATACGACCTGCCGGTCGAAGCGGCGAGCGAGCGGATGCTCTCCCCGGCGTTGTATCTCTTCTTCAGATCCGACGCCAGCTTAGTGCGGTCGGCACCGGTCACTCGGGTGCCTTTCTTGAGGGTTTCGGCCACGCGTACCTCCTGGTGAGCTGAAGTGACCGCTGCGTTACTGTTCTCCGCCATGATCACGCATCAGATCGTGATCGGCTACCCACACGACCGTAAAAGATCTCTTCTTTTTGCCGCACAGCCGGGCCGTCAGGCGAGCGCGACGAGATCGCCGAGGTCATCGCTCCATGCGTCCTCGACGCCGTCCGGGAGCAGCACGACACGCTCGGGCTGCAGTGCGTCAACGGCGCCCTCGTCGTGCGTGACGAGAACGATGGCGCCCTGGAACCGCCGGAGAGCGGACAAGATCTCGGCCCTGCTGCCCGGATCCAGGTTGTTGGTGGGCTCATCGAGCAGCAGCACGTTGGCCCCCGAGACCACCAGCAGCGCGAGCGCGAGCCTGGTCTTCTCGCCGCCCGACAGGACGGCGGTCGGCTTGGCCACGTCATCGCCGGAGAAGAGGAACGAGCCGAGGATGCGGCGCTGCTCCGACTCGCTGAGCTCGGGAGCGGCCGAGCGCATGTTCGCCAGCACCGTCCGTCCCACGTCGAGGGTCTCGTGCTCCTGCGCGTAATAGCCGATCCGCAGGCCGTGGCCGGGCAGCACCTCTCCGGTGTCCGGCTCCTCAAGCCCGGACAATAGCCGGAGCAGGGTCGTCTTCCCGGCGCCATTCAGCCCGAGTACCACCACCCGGGTGCCCCGGTCGACCGCCACATCGACGTCGGTGAACACCTCGAGCGACCCGTACGACTTGCTCAGGCCGGTGGCGGTGAGCGGGGTCCGGCCGCAATGCGCAGGCTCGGGGAAGCGCAGCCTGGCCACCCGGTCCGGTGCGCGGTCGGCGGTCACCCCCGCCAGCAGGCGCTCGGCGCGCCGTTCCATGCCCTGCGCCGCCTTTGCCTTGGTCGCCTTGGCGCGCATCTTGTCCGCCTGCGAATGCAGCGCAGCGGCCTGGCGCTCCGCGTTCACCCGTTCCCGCCTGCGCCGTCGTGCATCAGTCTCGCGCTGGTCCAGGTAGGCCTTCCAGCCAAGGTGGTAGATGTCCAGCTCGGCGCGGTCAGCGTCGAGGTGGAACACCTTGTTGACCACGGACTCCAGCAGTGCCGTGTCGTGGCTGATCACCACGAGCCCGCCACGGAACGTCCGCAGGTGATCGCGCAGCCAGGAAACCGAGTCCGCGTCGAGGTGGTTGGTCGGCTCGTCAAGCAGCAGCGTCTCAGATCCGCCGAACAGGATCCTGGCCAGCTCCACCCGCCGGCGCTGCCCGCCGGACAGCGTGTGCAGCGGCTGCCTGAGGGCCTGCTGCGGCAGGCCAAGGCTGGCCGCGAGCGAGGCGGCCTCGGCCTCGGCAGCGTATCCGCCGAGTACGGTCAGCCGCTCCTCGAGATGGCCGTACCTGCGGACGGCGGCGTCCCGCCTGGCGGGATTGGCGTCGGCCATCTGGATCTCGGCCTCCCGCAGGCCTGCCATCAGCGCGTCAAGGCCGCGCGCCGACAGCACCCGGTCCATGGCCAGCGCGTCCAGGTCGCCGACCCTGGTGTCCTGCGGCAGGTAGCCGACAGATCCGTTGCTCCGGACGGTCCCGGCGGCCGGCGTGCCCTCAGCGGCGAGCACCCGTGCCAGGGTGGTCTTGCCAGCGCCGTTCCGGCCCACCAGCCCGATCTTGTCGCCCGCCGCGACCTGGAAGGCCGTGGCGTCAAGCAGCAGCCGCGCGCCCGCACGCAGCTCAAGGTTGTTCACAGAGATCACGAGAAAACCGCTCCATAACGGGACAAAAAGGGTATCCGATCGGTCAGGCCAGCCCGGTTCCCGGGGTTTCCCGTCACGACAGGAGCGGTTGCATGCCGCCAAGTTTACCCGAGCGCCCCGCCGCGCCGCGAACGATATCCGGGCCCCGCCGAGCGGCGGGTCCGCATGATTCGTGACGAGTTCTCGGTCCCGCGATAGCTATGGAAAAAGCGTCACGATCACCGGCGCACCCGGCCCGGGCCGGACGGCCCGGGCCGGTCAGCCGGACGGCCCGGTCAGCCGGACGGCCCGGTCAGCCGGACGGCCCGGTCAGCCGGACGGCCCGGTCAGCCGGACGGCCCGGTCAGCCGGACGGCCCGGTCAGCCGGACG
>Ga0187879_10000275_pt1 | contig 35568 bp, 37 predicted proteins | sample June2016WEW_19_1_FD_132423 | JGI IMG/M metagenome (GOLD analysis project Ga0187879, IMG submission 132423) | Peatland microbial communities from SPRUCE experiment site at the Marcell Experimental Forest, Minnesota, USA - June2016WEW_19_10 | ecosystem: Environmental > Terrestrial > Soil >... | reverse complement strand
TGCAACTCACCGACAAGTACCAGGTCGCGACGCCGGCCGACTGGAAGAAGGGCGAGGATTGCATCATAGTGCCGTCGCTTCAGGACCCGGAAGTTCTCAAGCAGAAGTTTCCCAAGGGCTACAAGGTAGTGAAGCCGTATCTGCGCATCACGCCCGATCCGAGCAAGTAAGGGCTGCGCGCGAATCTCGGCACCACGAAAAAACGAAAATCGAAAAAGCGGCTCTCCTCGCGGGGAGCCGCCTTCATCTTCACCTTTCCACCTGCGGGAGCTTGTCTATATGTTCGATGCACGGATCCGGGCGGCTCGCCCCGCGCGTGAGTGCGGCGTAAAATTGTTGTTCCCGGAAACTCAAGCACCACGCGTTTCGCAATTGAAAGAGTGAAAAAAAAGGCCCCTATGCAATTGAAGCACCGAATCCGATTCCCGTTGTTTGTCCTGCTGACTCTATCGATAGTTGCGATCTCACCGATGCCGTCGGCGAGAGCGGCCCATGATGACAGCGGCACGCAGCCCGCGCTTGCGGCGGCGATCGCCGGACCGCAACGTTCCGAGGCAAATAAGGCCCGCGACAAATATCGCCATCCGCTCGAAACGCTCACTTTCTTCGGGATTAAGCCCGAGATGACCGTGGTCGAGATCTCGCCCGGTGCCGGTTGGTATACCGAGATTCTGGCGCCTTTTCTCAAGGACCACGGCAAGCTCTACGAAGCGGCGGGAGGGGGAGCGGGCGCCAAGACCTTCGAGGACAAGCTCAAGGCCGATCCCGCGGTCTATGGTCAGGTCATCGTGACTACGCTCAAGCCGCCGGCCGAAACCGACATCGCGCCCGCAGGCGCGGCCGATATGGTCTTGACGTTTCGCAACGTTCACGACTGGCTTGCGCACGGCAACACGGAAGACTACTTCAAGGCGTTTTACCGCGCACTGAAACCAGGCGGAATCCTGGGAATAACCGACCATCGCGCCGATCCGTCGCAGCAGCAGGATCCGATCGCCAAGAACGGATACGTGCGCCAGGACTATATGGTCCGGATGGCGGAACAGGCCGGCTTCAAACTGATGGGCGCCTCGGAAATCAACGCAAATCCCAAGGACCTGCGGGACCATCCGGTGTGGTATCTGCCGCCAACTTTGCGCCAGGGTGAAAAGGATCGCGCCAAGTATCTGGCAATCGGAGAGAGCGACCGGATGACGCTCAAGTTCATCAAGCCGGCAACTGTCGCCCAGGCACATTGAAGCGCCGCGCACCGATTTGAGCTGTCAACCGCCCGCTACGGTCCCGGGTACGACGGCGGGCGCGTTGACAAGCGGCGCGATGCGCCGGACAATTAACCCCTAATGGCACGAATTACCGTTGAAGATTGCCTGGCAAACATCCCCAACCGCTTCGAGCTCGTGCTCGGCGCGGCGCGGCGCGCCAAACAGCTGCTCAAGGGCGCGCGGCCACTGGTGGAATCGGACAACAAGGAAGTAGTCACGGCGTTGCGCGAAATCGCCGCCGGCAAGGTCACGATCGAAGAACCCGACGCCTGACCGGGCACGATCGATTCGACAAGAACCGACACAGCTACTCGCCGCCGACGCCTCGAGCATTGGTGTCCGCATCTCGTGCCAGCGTGTCGTGAAGCTGGAGCCAGCCTGTGGCGCGCAAACCCGGCAAACCAATCCGTCGCAAGCGCACAACGAACGCGAAACGCGATAGCAAAGCCGGCGGCGAAGCTCGTCGCGGGCGCGCGATTGCCGAGCCGATCGCACCTGAAAAGTCCGCATCGGATCTCGACCTCGAAGCCGGCCTCAGCGCCGAGGCTGCCGACGAAAACGCGCCGATCGAAGTCTCCGAGTTTCATCCGGTCGCAGGCGCCGACGACGAAGCGGCCGCGGAACCCGTGGAGCCCGCCGATGCTGAAGCCGACGCCGCCCAGGACCGCGGCGCGCTCGTCGCCGCCGATCCGCTGGGCCGCTACCTCGCCGAGATTCGCCGCTTCCCGCTGCTGACGCGCGAGGAGGAGGCCGTGATCGCGCGGCGCTACGTCAAGGACAAGGACCCGGAGGACGCTTACCGGCTGGTCACCGCCAATCTGCGCCTGGTCGTGAAACTCGCGTACGACTTCGCGCGCGCGACGAAAAACGTGCTCGACCTTATCCAGGAGGGCAACGTCGGCCTGATGGAAGCGGTCAAGAATTTCGACCCCGAACATGGAATCCGCTTTCCGTCGTACGCGGTGTGGTGGGTGCGCGCGTATATTTACCGTTACCTGATCAACAACTGGCGGCTGGTCAAGATCGGCACAACCCAAGCGCAGCGCAAACTGTTCTTCAATCTCCGCAAAGAAACCGAGCGGCTGGAGCGCGAAGGATTCAAGCCGCAACCGCTGCTGCTGGCGCATCGGATGGGCGTGCGGGAAAGCGACGTGCGCGAGATGCAGGAGCGGATGGGGCAGAGCGAGCTATCGCTCGATCAACCTACCGGCGCCGGCGACGATACGCGGCTGCTCGACGTAATCCCCGACGCCTGGCATAACCCGGAAACCGAAACGGCGGACCGCGAGTGGCGCGAGTTCGCCCACGACAAGGTCGAGCAGTTCGCCGCGACGCTGGCGGGCAAGGAGCTGGAGATTTTCAAGGCGCGGCTGCTGTCGGAGGATCCCGAGACGCTGCAGGTGATCGGCACGCGCTTCGGAATCAGCCGTGAGCGCGTGCGGCAGATCGAAACGCGGCTCAAGCGCCGGCTGAAAGAGTTTATCGAGGCGTCGGCGCCCGACGTTGACGACGCCGGCCCGTCGTAGGCATCGCCGATCGCTGGTTTGCCCCATTGCCGCTGATAGCCGCCGCTTGCGATAATGCCGTCTGAGGCTGATCGCGCAAGGAGCCTGCAGTCGAATGCGAGAACGCAGTTGCGCGCTGGTTGTGGTGGGCAACGAAATCCTTTCCGGCAAGGTCCAGGATTCGAACGCGTATTTCGCGGCTCGCGAGTTGCACAAGATTGGCGTCGCGCTGACTCGTATCGCAACCATCCCGGACGAACTTGCGTCGATCGCCGGCGAAGTCTCGTACTGCTCGCGCAACTTCGATTTCGTGATCACCTCGGGCGGCGTCGGGCCAACCCATGACGATCTTACGATCGAAGGTGTCGCGCGCGCGTTCAACCGGCGTCTCGTGGTCCATCCCGAGCTCGAGCGCCTGATCCGCAAACATTTCCACGAGCGCTCGGTTGACGCAGGCCTCAAGATGGCCGAAGTGCCTGAGGGCGCGGTCCTCAACGAAGCTGGCGACGTCCGTTTTCCGACCGTGCAGATCGAAAATGTGTACGTGCTGCCCGGAATTCCGCAACTGTTCGAGGCCAAGCTGCGGGCGCTGAGCAGCCGTTTTGCGACCGACCCATACTTCATGCGCGCGATTTACCTGACCGCCGGCGAGGGCACGATCACCGATCAACTGAACGAATGCATGCGCAATTTTCCCGACTTGATGCTGGGCTCGTATCCGCGAATCGGAGATCCCGGCTACCGTGTCAAGTTAACCCTCGAGTCGAAGAACCCCGAATATCTCGAACGCGCGTTTCGTCATTTGATGGGGCTGCTGCCGGCCGAGGCGGTGGTCAAAACCGAGTAGCAATTTACGCCCGAGGTGGCGGTGGAGGGAATCATGAGGAAAAAAAGTTTCAGATTCGCCGTGGTCGCGCTGGGATTGTCGGTGATGCTCGCTTTGCCGGTGGGTCCGCTCGCAGAGTACGCCGCGGCGCAGGCGCAGCCTGCCGCCGCCGGGGCGCCAACCCAGGTCCCGCAGCCGGACGCAAACGCCGTCAACTGGCCGGGCGTGGGTTACGGCGTCGGCTCGTTATTCTGCAATCTTCTCTATATCCCCGCCAAGCTGGTTTATGCGCTGCTCGGCGGCATCGTTGGCGGCGGCACTTACCTGGTGACCGCCGGCAACAAGCAGGCTGCCAACACCGTGTGGCGGAGCGCGTTCGGCGGCGACTACGTCGTGACGCCGGAAATGCTGGCTGGCCAGGAGCCGATCAACTTCAGCGGGCCGACCGAAACCCCGCCGGTAGGTCCCTCGACAAGTTCATCGTCGGGTGACGTCGTCGCGCCTATCGCGCCGCTTGCGCCGCCCTCGAGCGCATCGTCGTCGGCAGGTGGGCAGCCGCTGGATCACGGCAGCGGTCCCGCGGGCGGATCGGTGCCGAACGCGAACATCGAGTAGCAGCAAGGCGCCGGGACATCGCGAATCGCGCATGAAGAGCATCCGTTTTTTCTGGAAATCCACTTGCACGACCTGCCGCGACGCGCGAAGTTTCTTGCGCAAGGATCTCGGCGCCGAGCTTGACGAGCGCGACTACGCGCGAGTTCCACTAAGTGCGGCTGAGCTGAAGGATCTGTTTGCGGGCCGCGACCCGCGCGATTTTCTAAACCCGCGCAGTCCGGCCTTCAAGGCGATGGGTCTGGCGGGCAAATCGCTCACGGTCGAGCAGGCGTTCGCGCTGATGGTCAAGGAGCCGAATCTAATCAAGCGGCCGATCGTCGTCGCGGGCGGAGAAATGATCGCGGGCTTCGATCGCGACCGCCTCCGCGCCGCCCTGAGATAGAGGCCCGGAGAGCACGTGCATCGTGCGCGGGCGCGTGCACCAGCTTGTGCGCGATGCTACGCGCGCGAGGCCTTGATCTCGAAACGTACGCCTTCGCGGCGCTGCAGGAAGCTGACGATCTCGAAGAGATTGTCGGCGCGCGGGTTGCCCGCCGGTCCCAGCATTCGCATGAGGCTTTTGGACGGGATGCGTGTGGCTTCGGCGAGGTCCGCAAAGCCAAGGGTCGCGTTGATGTAATCGCGCAAGATGGTCTTCGCCGTGGCTACGTCGCCGGCCAGCATGGCTTCGACTCCTTCGCGGAGAAGCTCTTTTCGGAACTTGGGATCGCGCTGGACGCGAGCGCGAATGGTTTCCTTGAAATCGCGAGTCAGCGGCATGGCTAAAGTCTCCTACTTCCTTCGTTTGTAATCCTGCCAGTTGACCAGCGCGGCGTTGATGTCGCGCTGCTGGCGCTCTTTCGTCCCTCCGCCCAATAGAATGACAAGCGTTTCACCGTCCTTGCCGAAATAAATCCGGTAGCCAGGGCCGAAGTCGAGCTTGTATTCGAAGACTCCGGAGCCGACGCCCTCGACGTTCGAGAAATTCCCAAGCGAGATCCGGGTCACCGCCGTCGTTACCTTCGCGGCAGCCTCGGCATTGAGGCCGTCGAACCACGCAGCGTACGGACTGCGACCGCGGCTGTCGAGATATTCTCGAACGACGATCATCGGCTATAGTAACACATAGGTTACCATTGTCAAGCAGCAAATCAGAAGCGCGGAGCGCCTCTCAACTGAATGCGAAACCCACCGTGATGGTCGTTTTCGTTTCTTCCCTGGGCAGGGCCATCGCCACCGGCGCGGGCCACTGCGCCTGGGCAAACAAAAACGGCCGGGTCGTCACGACCCGGCCGTTTGTCGTCAAAGAGTCAGTTGCGGCTACGCCGTCTTCTCGGCTTTCTCGGCTTTGTCGGCCTTCTCGGCTTTGTCGGCGCGATCCGAGCTGTTCGCGTCGTTGTTGCGTTCGGCGCGCTCGCCGCGTGGCGGGCGCTCGGTCTTGTCGCCAGCCTTGTCGCCGCGAACGCGCGGCACGACGTTGCTGGTCGTCAGCACCTCGATAAACTTGCGCACCGCAGGCGAGAGCTCGCGGCCGCGCTTGTAGATGATCGCCAGCGGACGCAGAAAGCTCCCTTCCTGGAACTCGAGCATCCGCAGAGTGCCGCGCGTGACCTCGTTCTCGACCGTCATCCGCGGCACGATCGCGCATCCAAGGCCAATCTCGACGGCGCGCTTGATGGTCTCGATGTTGTCGAATTCGAGCGCGTAGGCCGGCTTCACGCCGTGCTCGCGCAGGATTCGATCGGAGGCCTTTCGGGTCGGGATATCGCGTTCGTAGCCGACAAACTTCTGACCCTGCAACTGTGCGAAACTTACCTTCGTGTGCTTGGCCAGCGGATTGTCGGGCGGTACGGCGAGCACGAGTTCGTCATGGCGAAACGGCACCGAGACGATTTGGCTGCGCTTGGCAGGATAGGCGACGACGCCAAGATCGACCTTGCCTTCGATGAGGTCTTCGTAAATTTTGTTCGAGCGCAGATACTCGAGATGCACATTGACGGCCGGAAAGTTGCGCAGAAATTCGGTCAGATACGGCGGTAATTCGTGCAAGCCGACGCTGTAAACGGTGCCGACGCGAATCGTGCCCGCGACCACCGAGCCGATTTCACGCAATCGGTTCTCTAATTCCAGGAACCGGCGCACGATCTCCTTGCTGGAGGTGTACAGAATCTGTCCGGCCGGCGTGGGTTTGACTCCGGCTCGTCCGCGTTCTATCAATCGGCAGTCGTACTTCTCTTCCAGGCTCCGGACCTGCTGGCTGACCGCCGACTGAGTGACGAAGTTTTGCGATGCGGCATAAGAAAAGCTTCCGCTCTCGATTATGTCGCAGAAGACCTTTAGCGTTTCTATGTGCATGTTGCCGACTTCGCGTATAAGGCTACGTGATACTCAAATCTGACGCAAGTAGTAGCGATGATAAAGAGAATTGTTGGCCCTGAATCAACGTGCGGAACGAAGGTGCGTGGGTCAAGAGCGCACGATGCAGGGAGCATGATTTCGGTAATCCAGAAGATCGCTCGACGCGGCCGGACTGTGGCGGCGGTTTGCGTCCGCAATCTCACAGTAAAACATCTTTCAAAAATCGAATGGAGCGCAAGATGTTGGATTTATTAAGAGACCTGGATTTTTTTCATCTCGACGAACTGCTGACCGATGAAGAACGGATGGCCCGCGACACGGCCAAACGTTTCGTGGATCGCGAAATCATCCCCCAGATCGAGCGCCATTTTGCGAATGAAACCTTCCCCACGCATCTCGTGCCGCAAATGGCCGAGCTTGGGATGTTTGGAGCCAATCTGAAGGGTTATGGATGCGCAGGCATGAATAACGTGGCGTACGGTCTGATCATGCAGGAGCTCGAAGCAGGAGACTCGGGGTTGCGCTCGTTCGCGTCTGTGCAAAGCGCGCTGTCGATGTACGCGATTTATGCAAACGGCAGCGAGGAACAGAAGCAGCGCTACTTGCCGGAAATGGCCAAGGGAAAATTGATCGGCTGCTTCGGTCTGACCGAGCCTGACCATGGGTCGGACCCGGGCGGGATGGAAACGCGGGCGCGGCGCGATGGCGATGGATGGATCCTCAACGGGACCAAGCGATGGATCACGAACGGCTCGATCGCGGACGTCGCGATCGTGTGGGCGAAGGTCGACGAGGGCATAACCGGGTTCCTCGTCGAGAAGGGGGCGCCGGGATTTTCGACGCGCGATATCCACGGAAAATTTTCGATGCGCGCGTCGATCACTTCGGAACTGATTTTAGAGGACGTGCGAATTCCCAGGACGGCGCATCTGGAAAAAGCGCGCGGGCTGAAGGGTCCGCTCGGATGCCTGACGCAGGCGCGCTACGGAATCGCGTGGGGCGCGATCGGTGCGGCGCGGTCGTGTTTCCATTGCGCGCTGGATTACACGAAGTCACGCAAGCAATTTTCGCGTCCGCTGGCCGGCTATCAACTGGTGCAGGCAAAGCTGGTGAGGATGCTGACCGAGATCACCAAGGCGCAGATGGTTTGCCTGCGGCTGGCTCATCTGAAGGACCAAGGCAAGATGCGCCCGGAGCACGTATCGTTCGCAAAGAGAAATAACGTCAACGAGGCGCTGAAGATCGCACGCGACGCGCGCGACATGCTCGGCGCCAACGGAATCGTGAACGAGTACCCGGTGATCCGTCACATGCTGAACCTGGAGACGGTGAATACCTACGAGGGTACCTTCGACGTGCATACGTTGATCCTCGGCCGCGACATCACGGGCGAGAACGCGTTTGAGTAAACGCCGGCTGCGCGCTTGCCGCCATCGGCAGCCGTCGTGCTAGATAGCGGGTAGAGACCGGGGAGAAAATCGGATGGAACTCAAGGGCAAGAACGCAATCGTCACCGGCGCCGCGCGGGGAATCGGCCGCGGAATCGCGCTCAAGCTGGCGGCGGCGGGCGCAAACGTCGCGCTCGTCGATCTCGGCAGTCCGGCCGACCGCGCGCTTACCTACAATCTCAGCCGGCAAACTGAACTGAATCGCACGGTCGAGGAAGTCAAGGGATTCGGCGTGAAGGCTATCCCGATCCTCGCCGACGTGACGCGGTTCGCCGACCTGGAGCGGATGGCGTCGGAGGTGGTCGCGAAACTCGGCGCGATCGATATCCTCGTGAACAACGCGGGGATCATCGCGGTCGGCCCGGTGAGCGATTTTGCCGAAGAAACGTGGGACCGCGTGATGGCGGTGAATGCGAAGGGCCCGTTCCTGTGCGCCAAGGCGTGTATCCCGCACATGGTGAAGCAGCGCGAGGGCGCGATCGTGAATATCGCGTCGGTGGCGGGCAAGACCGGTCACGGCGGCATGTCGGCATACAGCGCGAGCAAGTTCGCGGCGGTCGGCTTCACGCAGTCGCTCGCCGAAGAGCTTGGCCCGGTGAACATTCGCGTCAACGCGGTATGCCCCGGGTTTCTGCGCACTGCGATGTGGACCGACGTGCTCGATCCGATCGTCGGCGTTCAATACGGGGTGAATCGCGAGGGGGCGTTCGATGAATATATCGCGCGCAACACCTTCCTCAAGCGCGAGCAGACCCCGGCCGATATCGGCGACGCGGTGGTCTATTTGTGCCGAGCGGAAAACATCACCGGCGAAACGATCAACGTCGCGGGCGGCGGCGAACTGCATTAGAAACTTCGCGTCAGCGGGAGAGCTCACGATGATCAAATTAAAGGCGCTCAATCACGCGGCGTTCCGCGTCAGCGACGTCGAGAAGGCAACCAGCTTCTACGAAAACGTGATTGGCCTGAAGCGGCTGCCGCGGCCCAATTTCCCGTTCGGCGGCGCGTGGTACGGGATCGGCAACAACGCGTTGCATATCATCTCGAGCGAGAACCGTGGTCAAAAGCCCGATCCGCTCGGCGCGCACGTCGCTTTCGACGTCGAAGACTTCGACGAGACCAAGCGCACGCTCAAGGAAATGGGAATCGAGTTTCTGGAGGCGCCATCGAACATGGGCGCGGGCCGTCAACTGTGGATCCTCGATCCCGACGGCAACACGGTCGAGCTGCGAACCGAAAAGTAACCCCCCTCAGAATGCTGCTGCTTGTGCGCGCCGTTAGCGGCCGTGAGCTGCACTAGCAGGGTGTCGAAAAACTCGGGTCCATCCTCGGGTTTGATTTCAAGCGTTTCAACGCACCGCGCGGAAACGTGGCTTCCGTGCAACCTTGTCTCCCGGATACCATGTGTCATCCTGTTATAAACGCGAGGTAACTCCCCCTTTTACCCTTCTAACAGGGCGAAGCCCGCATCTTTGTTCTAATACCGGGTGCAGGGGTCACCCCTGCCCAAGGATGTGTGAAACCCACGGCGGGTTTCACATTCAATTAAGTTCTGCCGTTGCTCTCAGATTCCCGCGAGCTTGCGCGCGTATGCGGCCACCGTCTTGAAGTCGTACTCGCGGTAAGCCTGCAACTTCTCGGCTTCGAATCCGCCTTCCGCGTGCACCGCGAGCACTTCCTGGTAGCCGCCGAAATCCGACGCCGTCAGATCGCCAATCAGGTTCAGCAGCTTGAGGCGCTTCTCGGCATCGAAACCTTTCGCGCCGCCCATGTATTTGAGCACGTAGGCGCGGGTCGCCTCGCTGGCGAGATCTTCAGCGGCAGGTGCCGTCACCAGCAAACCGCCGGCGAGGTCCTGCACGATTTGCACCGCCTGGTGGTAGTTGTGAGCGAAGTGATACTTCGCGACGTTGGTGAGCAGCGTATTGGGCACCGCGACGCCGTCCTCGAGCGTGCAGGTGCGCGCGGCATGCTCGATAAGTCCGCGCACGGTGGTGTGATACGCCGCTAGATGGGTGAGCTTGTCGCGGACGTGACCCGCGCGCGAGATTCCGTTGGCCTCGGCGATCGCATGGCCGGCGCCCGCCATCAGTTCGAGCAGCGGCAGTTTGTACGACACGGCGGTGAAGCGATGGAACCGAACGAAGGTCAGCGCGAGCAAGCCGGCGAAATCGATCTCGCCTTGCAGGAACACGCGCTCTTTGGGCACGAACACGTCGTCGAAGACTGTCAGCGTCTCCATCATCTTGTGCCGCGCGCTGATCGGATGCTCGAAATCATTCTTATCCGAGCTTCCGTGGGGCGACGCGAGCAGCTTCAGTCCCGGCGTGTTGATCGGCAATGCGAACGCGACGGCGTAGGCCTTGTCCTCGGCGCGCATCGCACGGGTAGGCAGGACGATCACCTCGTTGGTATTGGTCGCGACACTGGTGTGAACCTTCGCACCGCGCACGACGATGCCGTCGCGGCGCTCCTCGACGATTCGCACGTAGTAGTCCGGATGATCCTGCTGCGTGGGCCCGAGCGCGCGATCGCCCTTGGCGTCGGTTTGCGCGACGGCGACGGCGAGATCGTTGTCGCGGCAATTGCGGTAGTACTTGTGGATGCGCTCGCGGTACTCGGGCTTGCCGGCAGCCGCGAGCCGTTCGCCGATAATATGCAGCGCGAGCAGCGCGTCGGTGCCGATTTCCTTGATCAACACCACCAGCGTGGCGCCTTCGCGCGTCGAGGCCGCGATCAGCGCGCTGCGCTTAAGCAAGTCGTCGCCATTTTGCGGAATATGGTAGTAGCGGCTGTACTCGTCGTCGCCCTCTTTGACGACGGCGAGTTCCCGATACTTCGGATCGTGAGCCATCCGGTAGTCGAGCGCCGCGTGCTCGATTGCTATTCCGATCACCGGATGCGCGGTTACGTCCGCCACTCTTTCGCCCCTGAAAAAAACCGCGCGGCCGTCGCGCAGCGAGCTTTTGTACTGTTCAGCCGTCCGTAGTCCCATCGTCGTGATTTTTCCTCGTCGGAGATTGGTGCCACCGGCACAACGCCAATCGCATCACGCGCCGCTTATGGCGTTTCGGTTGCGGCGGGTGCGAAACGCCAATATAGAAGCCCTGAGCATTCGCTGTCCAACTGCTCGCGTGGGAGAAGCGCTATGGCGAGTCCAAAGATGTTCGATTTGAGCGGCAAAGTCGCCGTGGTCACGGGCGGCAACGGCGGAATCGGGCGCGGGGTCGCGCTCGGCCTGGCCGAAGCCGGCGCGGCGGTCGCGATCCTCGCGCGCAACCAGGAAAAGAATCGCGCCGTGGTGGACGAGCTCGCCAACGCGGGCGTACCGGCGACAGCGATCCAGCTCGACGTGACGCGGCGCGACGACCTGCGCCCGGCGATGGAGGAAGTCGAGCGCAAGCTGGGGGCTGTGTCGATTCTCGTCAACAACGCCGGAATCGCGATCTTGGGCAGCGCGCTGAATTTCAGTGCCGGGGACTGGGACCGAGTGATCGAAACGAACCTGAATTCGTGCCTTTTCCTTTCGCAGATCGCGGCGCAATCGATGGCCGCTCGCAAGCACGGCAAGATAATTAATATCGCGAGCGAATATTCCCGGTTCGGCGCGCAGAGCGGAATACCCTACGCCGCCGCGAAAGGCGCGCTGGTGCAGACTACCAAGACGATGGCGATCGAGTTGGCGCGGCACAACATCCAGGTCAACGCGATCCTGCCCGGATGGATCGAGACCGACATGACGGTGGGAGTGCAGAGCGGACCGATGTTCCAGGAAATAATCATGCGCACCCCGGCCGGCCGCTTCGGCAAGCCCGAGGAGATGGCGGGTGCGGCGGTTTTTCTGGCCTCGCACGCGTCGGACTTCGTAACCGGATCGATCGTTTACGTGGACGGCGGCTACGCGATCAGATGAGAAACAGCCTGCGGTCCGAAGACCGCATGAAACAATGCCAGCGACGAGATCCTACGAACTTCACGGCGTGCGCGTCCTCGAATGCGCGCCGGAGGTCTTTTTGTGCCGCGCGGATAACATCACCGGCGAAACGATCAACGTCGCCGCCGGCGGCGAACTGCATTAGCAACGCGTCGAATGTGGCCCCCGCAAGCTGTTCGCGCTCAGTTCCCTCACCCGTTTGTCGGGAGAGGGTTAGGGTGAGGGCAACATCAACTACTCACTCGTCGCAGGTCAGCATCTGCGCCACTGGGTCGTCGGGGTCGATGGAAGAAATGGCGGGATTTTTCGCATTCGGTTCAACCAGCATCTGGGCCATCGGGTCGTCGTCGAGGTAGACGGCAGGACGGGTGAGATTTTCTGAATCCGGTTCAATCAGCATCTGTGCCACTGGGTCATCGCCTGCGTTGCTACCATATTCGCACGCGTTCATGTTTGTCGCCTCCATTTGGTGTTCGTTCTTTATGATTACAATATAGGGGCCGGAGCACAGAGGATCAAGAAAAGCACGACCAGCGCGCACGATGCCTCGACCGGAAATCAGTCATCCGCATCGAGCGCCACCAGTTAGGGCTTTCGCCAGATCGGCTTTCCATCCTTGTCGCGCAAATCCAACCAGGGGCCGTCCTTAGTGGCTCCTATGCCAGCGCGCGGCGTTTCCTTTTCGTCGAACAGGCCCAACGCAGCCCCGTCCTTACTGGCCCCTAGAGTAGCGCGCAGCGTTTCCTTTTCATCTAAGAGCACCAATACGGGCCCGTCCTTACCCGTCGCTAGCTTAGCGCGCTGCGTTCCTCTTTCGTCGTCGAGACGCAACACGGCGTTGTCCTTATCGATCGCTAGGCCCGCGCGCTGCGTTCCCTTTTCGTCGGCGAGCAGCAACGCGGGCGCGTCCTTAATGGCCCCTAAGATAGCGCGCGCCGTTCCCTTTTCATCTTAGAGATCCAACGCGGGGCCGACGTTATCGGCCGTTAGGACAGCCCGCATCGTTCCATTTACGTCGTCGAGCTCCAACGTGGAGCCGTCCTTAGTAGCATCTAGGGAAGCGCGCACCTTTCCCTTTTCGTCGGCGAGCAGCAACGCGGGGCCACCCTTATCAATCCCGAACCCGATGCGCGTCCTTCCCTGCTCATCGACGATCTTCAGACTCCTGACCACGAGGTCCCGAGCAGACGAATCGGCCGCGCGCGCCTCCCGCGTCCTTGGAGTCGGGCTGAATGCAATCAGCGCGACCAGAAGAACGATCGTTGCCGTCGCGGCACCCTTCCAAAGCCTCACTTCGCGTTCGAGCCGCGTAAACCGCTCCCCTATAGCCTCAAGATCGTTCGCGTTCATTGCTGTCCTCCGCCCGAAATTCCTTGTTCGCTCTTTTCCGCTCTCAGGCATTTGTACCGTTCTGGCCCCGGCGACGCCCCAGCTCGCACGAATCAGAATGACTGACAGTTGACTGACGGGCCGGTGTCCGTGCAGTTCGTGTGGACTGGCCGCTGTTCGCTGCTTGCTTGCGCCCGTTTTCCTGCGGCGTAATTGTTGTACCAATCTCGAATTTCGCCCAATGTGTTTTGGTAGGCGATACAGCCCGTCTGCGATCCTTGGTCACACTCCACTCGCTCTCTTTGCGCCTCTTCCTGCAACGATTTGAGCTGATTCGGGTCAACTCCAGCACGGCGTGCCTCGTATCTGCGAGCCCAGTCGCCGACACTCGCGCATCCGATCACGAGAACAATGGAAAGAACCGGCATAGCCGCGACCACCAATGGTTTGATCCTCATCTGTACGCTTACCCTTCAACGAAACGCGCCGTTCTGGATTTCAGAGCATACCGCCGCCGCCTTCTCGCCCGCCATATCACCGCCAGCAGAGCGGCCTCTCCCGATAAAGGCAGAGGCGGTATCCGGGGTCCCTCCGCTTCGGTCGGGATGACGCAAAAAACGGCCGCGCACGCTCTTTCTTGATCAACCCCTTCTAACAGGGCGAAGCCCGCATCTTTGTTTTAATACTGGGTGCAGGGGTCACCCCTGCCCAAGGAAGTGTGAAACCCACGGTGGGTTTCACATTAAAGTGATAGACCGTTTTCAACTGTTTAACGCGGGCGGCGCGGCGGCGTAAGATGCCGCATCATGACTCGACGCAAAACGCCCTCTTCCGCTCGCCCTGAATCCGCGCGTCACGAGCACGGCCTGCCGGCGCTCAAACCATTGCGCGTGCTGGTAGCCGGCGAGGTAATCCTCGATCGCTACCTGTGGGGCGACGTCGCGCGAATCTCGCCCGAGGCGCCAATTCCGATCCTGCGCGTGCAACGCCGCGAGGAGAAGCCCGGCAACGCGGGCTTCGTGATGGCGAACTTGCGCGCGCTCGGCGCCGACGTGAGCGCGCTCAGCGTGGTGGGCGCGGATCGCAACGGCGGTCTGCTGCGCGAGATTTTCGCCGACCTGGGAATCGATACGCGCTCGATTCTGATCGATCCCGACCGCCCCACCATCGTCAAAGATCGAATGCTCGGTTCCGTGCAGGCGGCCCATCGCGCGACCCAGCAACTGCTGCGCGTCGATGAGGAAGACCCCAGTCCGCTCAAGCCCGCGCGCGAACGCGAGCTGATTGCCCGCGTCAAGTCCGAGCTTCGCAACTGCGACGGCGTGCTGATATCGGATATCGACAAGGGGATGCTGACGCCGGCGGTGTTGCGGGCGCTGATCGATGGAGGCCGGGCGCGCGGCATCCCGGTGATAATCGATCCGCGCAGGACCGAGGACTTTTCGATTTATCGCGGCGCCACCGCGCTCACGCCCAATCGTCACGAAACCGAAGTCGCCACCGGGATACAGCTCACCGACCGCGGCGCGTGGCGAAAAGCGGCCGAAACTCTCGTGCGCAAGCTCGGCCTGGAAGCGTGCGTGATAACGCTGGACCGCGACGGGATGTATCTGGCGGAACGCGGCGGCAAAGACACCTACGTATCGACGGTGCCGCGCGAGGTTTACGACGTGACCGGCGCGGGCGACGTGGTGCTGAGCGTGTTCGGGATGTTTTCGATCGCGGGGCTGGGCTTCTCGTCGGCGGCGACGATCGCGAACCTGGCCGCGAGCATCGAGGTGACCCGGATCGGCACGGAAGTGATCACGCGCGAGGACCTCGCCCGCGCGCTGAGTCCCGCTCACTTAAGCTACGAGCGCAAAATCCATTCGGTGGACGAACTCAAGGCGGCGCTGGAGCGCGAGCGGCGCGCCGGCAGGCGGATCGCATTCACCAACGGATGCTTCGATCTGCTGCACGCCGGGCATATCCAGATGCTCGCGTTTGCGCGCGCGCAGGCCGACCTGCTCGTAGTCGGACTTAACAGCGATCGCAGCGTGCGGCGGCTCAAGGGCGACGCGCGCCCCATCTATCCTGCGGCGGAGCGGGCGCGAATCCTGGCCGCGCTCGAAGCGGTCGATTACGTAGTTGTGTTCGACGAAACGCGGGCCGAGAAAATTATTCGCGCGGTTAAACCCGACGTGTTGATCAAGGGCGAGGATTGGCGCGGCCAGCGGGTTGACGGTCAAGCGTTCGTCGAATCGCGCGGAGGAACGGTGGCGCTGGCGCCGTTGCTGGGCGGACGCTCCACCAGCGCGACTATCGATCGGATGAGTTCGAAGCCGCGCGCGGGGAAAGACGGCGCGTGATTTGGTCGGTGAATTGCTTGAGTTCCGGCATCGCAAGCATCCAAGCGCCGAATAAGTAGAGCCCGCCGTAAGTCGAAAGAATCGCCAACCCCTGGATGCGCGGCCCGAATCCCGCCATCCGAAGTTTCAAGATGAATGCGAGCGCGGCGGCCCCAACCGCGAGCGCCCACAACTTCGCCAGATACGAACGCTCGAGCCCGGTCCATCCGATGCGCCCGTTCAGCGCCCATCGCAGCATCGCAAACTCGACCCATCCCGCGGCGCCCGCCGACACCGTCAGTCCGGCAACGCCCCACTTCTGCGCGATTCCGAGCATGGGCGGCAGCGGGAGCGCGCAAAGATAGCCGAGCACCAGCGTCAGCACGACGCGGATTACCGCGAATCGAAGTGGCGTGCGAGTGTCGAACAGCGCGTAGAACGCCGAATTGTACAACCGGCCCATCGTGGCTGCGAGCAACCCTACCCCCGAGCCCGCGAGCACCGCCCACACGTAAACGGCGTCGGCGCGGGTGAAAGCGCCGGATTGATAAATCATCGCGACGATCACGTCGCCGAGAATCAAAAAGGCCGCGGACGACGGAACCACCAGGAACGCGATTTGGCGCAGTCCCCGGTTCAATCGCGCGCGCAGAATCGCGCTCATTTGCTCGGGCATCGCACCCGCGGCGCGCGACATCGCGGGCAACTCCGACGCGGCCACCGAATATCCGAACAGGCTGATCGGCACCATGTAGAGCAACTGGCCGTAGTTGAGCGCTGCGACGGCGCCGGTCGGCAAGAGGCTCGCCAGCACGTTGTCCACGTAAGCGCTCAGGTTGACCACGCCGCGGCTGACGACCACCGGCGTCAGATTGTGGAACACCGACCTGAGCGGCGCGGCAATGCGGGCGAAGTCGAGGCGATTCTTTCTCAGCAGCGACAGCGTTTGCGGAACCTGTACCGCGATTTGCAAAGCGGAGCCGACCACCGACCCCTACGAGATCGCGATCGCAAGCCCGTCCTGCGAGCGGCGGGGCCCGTAATAGAGGAGCGCCGCGATCATTGCGAGGTTCCACGCCACCGGCGCGGTGTATGAGACGAAAAATTTGTGATGACTGTTCAGGACGCCGAGAAACCACGCCGACATCACCAGCAATCCCGCGCCGGGAAACAGGATGCGTACGATCTGAATCGTCAACTCGCGCTTGTCGCCCTCGAAGCCCGGCGCGATCACGTCGATCAGATACGGCGTCACCATCACGCCGATCGCCACCATCACCGATACGCCGAGAGTCAGAATCGCGCCGACACCCCACGCCAGCATGTCGGCGGTTTCATTGTCGCCCTCGCCCAGCAATTTTCCGTAAACCGGGATGAACGACGCGGACAGCACGCCCTCGCCGAACAGGTTCTGCAGAATGTTCGGGATGCGAAACCCCGCCTTGAACGCGTCCGCGGTGGCCGAGTCGCCGAGGAAATGGGCGAAGATGCTGTCGCGGATGAGACCCGCAATCCGGCTGAGCAACACGCCCGCGGCGATCGTGCCGGCCCGGCTCGCGCCCGATCCGCTCGCGCTCGCGAGATCGGGGCGTGCCTCGACGCGCGGTTCGCTGCGATCCTGATGATTGGGTGCGATTTCGGACAAGTTCCCTCTGACGCAGGGAGTATAGCGACCGCCTCACGCGCGTAGTAGCGGGCGTTCAAGGCGCGCTACAATCGTCGTGTGAGCTTTTCGCTCTACGTCCATATTCCGTGGTGCCAATCGAAGTGTCCGTACTGCGACTTCAATTCGCACGCGGCATCGTCGTGGCCGGAAGCGCAATACACCCGCGCGTTGATTTCGGAGCTTGAATACAGGGCAGACACCACTCCTTCGTATTCAGGCCAGCGCATCCGGACAATCTTTTTTGGGGGTGGAACGCCGTCGCTGTTCGATCCCAAATCCATCGGTGAGATTATCGACGCCGCCAATCGGGTTTGCGGGATCGAACACGACGCGGAGATAACGCTCGAAGCGAATCCTGGCACCGTGGACCTGGCGAAACTCGGCGGGATGCGCGCGGCGGGCGTGAATCGAATCAGTTTCGGCGCGCAGTCGTTCAATGACGCGACGCTCAAGTTTCTCGGCCGGATTCACTCCGCCGGCGAAACCCGCGCGGCTGCAAGAATGGCGCATCGCGCCGGCTTCGATCGCCTCAACCTGGATTTGATCTTCGCGGTTCCCGGACAGACGGTTGCCGAGGTTCTCTTCGACATCGAATCGGCGGCCGCGCTCGAACCGGATCACATCTCGGCTTACAACCTGACCTTCGAAGAAGGTACCGCCTTTTTCACGGATTTGAAGCGCGGACGAATCAAACAGCTCGCGACTGACGAGCAGGCCGCGATGTATCAAACGGTGCGCGAAGAAATCCCGCGGCGCGGCTACGCGATGTATGAAATTTCGAACTATGCAGCGCCCGGCCACGAAGCGCGCCACAATCTGACATACTGGCGCGCGCAGACGTACCTCGGAATCGGCGCGGGCGCTCATAGCTACGCAGGTGACGGACGCGGCGGCCAGCCAAAGCGGTGGTGGAACGAAAAGCTCCCAGCGGGTTACATTTCCGCGATCGAAGAGCGCAAAAGTGCGGAGACCGGCGCCGAAGCGATCGATGAAGCCACCGCGCAGAGTGAATTCGTGTTCCTCAATCTACGGCTGCGGGAAGGCTTCGCGCCGGCTGATTTTCACGAGCGCTTCGGCCGCGACTTCGAATGCATCTTCGGGATCGTCGCCACCCGGCTGTTCAACGACGGGCTGCTGACGCTCGATCGCGGCCGAATCAAACTGACAGATCGCGGCCTGGAAATGGCCGACTCCGTGTTCGCCGAATTCGTCTAGACTGAACGCGCGATCGTTGCGTCGAGCAGTTCGACGATGCGGGCCGGCGTGGCAAGCCGGATGAACGCGCCCAGGCGCGGGCCACGCTCCTGGCCGAGAATCGATCGATACAGAAGCGGAAAAATCTTGCCGGGCTTGTCGTAATTTTCGCGGCCAAGATCGTAGATCTTCTTTTCGATCTCCTCAGCGCTCGCATCCTGATTTTCAATCAAATACGCCGCAAGACTTTTCAACTGCGCGCGTTCCGCATCCGACGGCGTGTAGGGCTCCTGCACGATGAAATCGCGGTAGAAATTGAGCGCGCATTCCATCAGCAGCCGGCCCATTTCTTCCGTTTCCGCATCGCCCGCGATCGAGGCGTCGTAGCGGACCAGATAATTCCAGATGTGCTCGCGATCCGAAGTACCCAGCGCGCCGACCACGTTCATCATCAGCCCGAAGCTGAGCTCGGAGTTGAATCGCCTCGGCGTCGTGCTCTGGATGACAAATGCGAGCGCCGATTCGCGCCGCTGTTCTTCCGACCCCTTCGCATATTCGCGCAACGCCTCAAGGTATTCGTCGACGTATAGCGGAATCGCGTCGAGAAACAACTTGCGCGCGCGGCGCGGATTGCGCAGCAGGAAAAATTTGAGCACCTCGATCGGCGCGTAACGCGTCCACTGTTCAACCGTCACGCCGCGGCCGACTGACTTCGAGACCTTGCGGCCTTCCTCGTCGAGGAACATCTCGAACGGAAATCCCAGCGGCGGCCGCTCACCCAGCACGCTGAGAATTTGTCCCGATAGCCGCGCCGAGTCGGTAAGATCCTTTCCGTACAACTCGTAATCGACCTTGAGCACGTACCATCGCAGGGCCCAATCGACCTTCCATTGCACCTTCGCCTTGCCGCCGAGCACCGACTGCTCGCCGCGAAAACCGCATCCCGACCTGCCACCCGCGCTCTTTTCGCAGCTGAACTCGATCGATCCGCGCTCGGGGTGGTACGCCGACACCGTTCGCTCGACAACCTGCCCGCAGTTGGGACAAATCGGCATTAACGGCGACCATCCCGCGCGATTTTCCTCGCGCAGCGTCGGCGCGATGATCGCGATGATCTCCGCGTGCTTCGCGAGGATCAGCTTCAGTCCCTCGTCGAAGCGCCCCGACGCATACATCTCGGCCGCGCGCATCACTTCGTACTCGACCTCGACCGGCGCCAGAAATCCGCCGAGCAGCCCGATCATGTGATCGGCAAAGCTGGCGCAGCATCCGAACGGGTCGGGGATCTTCGAAACCGGAATGCCGAGATATTGCTCGACGTCCTTCCGGTTAGGCATGTTCTCCGGCACTTTGCGGAGTCCGTCGAGATCGTCGATGAAAACGATCAGCCGCGACGGTCGTGACGGCTCGATCAGATGAAACGCCTTGCGCACGAACGACGGACGCAGGATTTCCGCCATCGTGCCCAGATGCGGCAATCCCGACGGCCCGAAGCCGCTCTGGAAAATTACCGGACGAGCGGGCGCGTACGCCGCGACGCGCTCTGCAAGCCGCCGAGCCTCTTCACGTGGCCATTGTTCCGCCCCGGCCGCGTTGCCGGGTTGCGGACCGGACTTATCCGAAGGGCCGGATCTCGATGCGTCCGCCATCGATTGGTTTTCTTCCTTGATCAGCCCGCCTAGCTTTCCGGCTTGTCGGGATTCTTGCCGCGCAACACGCTTGCGACCGCCTCGTGTATCCATGGATCGATCTGCAGGTCGCGATTTTTTTCCGAGGCGAGCCGGAGTTTAACCGCGCAGTTGCCGCAGATAAAGGCCTGCTGGCGAAAGCCCGCGGTATCTTCGACGGAAATGCGCAGCAACCACTCGGCGAATGCGCGGCGGCAGATCGCACAGTGAAATTTATCGGAATGGGAATCCGTGGAATCCATAGACGGCTGTTATTCTATATCATTGCTTCAACTCTTTGCGCTGTGGTATTTCCCGACAACCCATGAATTCTTCCACGGCTCGCCAGGATTGGGACGACCGCTTGCATTTTCGGACCGCCGGTCCCGCTATTAGAGCCGATCGCGCCCCAAACGCCGGTACTCGAGCTATCCGCGGCTAAACCAACGACTTCACCCGTCGTCGCTCGAGGCGGCGCGGGACTATTTCATCTTATGGATCAGGCGTTCACCAGGCAGAAAATCAAGGAATTGCGCGCGATGGTCGGCGAAGGCGATCGGGTTGCGATCGTGCTGCAGGACGATCCCGATCCCGATGCGATGGCGAGCGCGATGGCGCTGCGTACGCTGCTCGGGCGCAACAAGCAGACCACGCCGCTGTTCGCGTTCAAGCCCGTGACGCGGCCGGAAAATCTCACGATGGAGCATCTGCTGGAGATCGAAATCCTGCCGGCCGATACGGAGGAGCTGCGCGCCTTCGACAAGATTGCGATGGTCGATGTTCAGCCGCCGTACTTCGGCGAGAAAATTCCGCGCGCCGATATCGTGATCGATCATCATACTGGCTACCCCGGCGGCGCCGCCGCGTTCGAGGACGTGCGTACGAAATACGGCGCGACTGCGACGATCATGACCGAGTACCTGGTCACCGCGGACGAAAAAATCAGCGAGCGGCTGGCGACTGCGTTGCTCTACGGAATTCGCAGCGACACTTTGGCGTTGTCGCGCCGCGTGACCGACGACGACCTGCAAGCGTTCACGCGCCTGGTTCCGCTGGCCAACTACAGTTTGCTCCGGCAGATCGATCGTCCCGAGCTGCCGCTTAGTTTCGCGCAAATCCTGGCGCGCGCGATGAAACGGATGGTGGTCAAGGATAGGCTGGTCGTGCTCAATCTCGGCCGCGTCAAGCGCGACGACCTGATCGTGCAGATGGCGGACTTCTGCCTGCAGTTCGAGGGCGTGGCGTGGGTGGCGGTCGCGGGCAAGCTCGGCGGCAAGCTGGTGATAAGTGTGCGCAACCACGGCATGAGCGGCGACAACGCGGGCGAGGCGGTGAAGAGTCTGTTCGCCGATATCGGCAGCGCCGGCGGGCATCGCAACATGTCCAAAGCGGTGATCCCGCTGCGAGCATGGCGGCGGCGCGAGGGGACGACCCGCGACTCGCAAATCGAATCGCGGCTGCGCGAGTTGTTCAGCGCGCAGATCAAGGGCGACGCCGAAGCCGGCGCGGTTCGCAGCGCGTCCGGCCGCAACGGCACCTGACGCGCGTCGGAGGCGCGGCGGGCGTGGCTGTCCCAATTTCACGCCGAGTGTCCGTATTTCAGAAGCGAGATGCCCGGGATGTGGGTTAAAGCTTGAAGTCCAGCAAGGATTGACTTGACCAGCGTTACGGGCGAGCGCCGCAAGAAACGCCGTGGACCAAAACCAGCTGAAACCTTGCAGGGGAAGGCCGTTCGGTCTATACGGCGAATTGGAATTGGAGAGTCAAAACGGAGATCTCGGGTCATATCGCCCACCGGCTGTTGCGGGGCGCATGTTTTGGGAGAGAAAGCGGAAGTCCTACTTCACCAGCAAGGATAGAGATATGACTGCATACATGCGGTCCGCCGCGGCGGTTCTTGTGTTGTGGAGCGCCTGCTTTGCGGGAGATGCGCAAGCGAATACCGAGACCACAAACACCCCTGGGCTTGAAATAGCGCTGTCAACTTCGCGTCCACAAGTGACCGTCGGCGCGCTGTTTGGGATAGTTGCCGATGTCAAGAATATTTCGGACAAGGATCTCTATCTAGTCTGCGCTTATTTTGTGATGGTACCACCGATCGAAATTGACCCAAATGGCCCCGAGGACTGGTGGGCCTTCATAAACGGGAATCAACCAACGGATGATTTCAAAAGCGACAAGTTTTATTTCGACCCAATCCGATTGCCGTCAGGCGACAAGATGGTCGCGATGTGGGCCGGGACTAATAGCCATGCGAGCAGCGATACAACTTGGGAAGGCGCTCTGTATAGCAACTTCAATGAATTTGCTCACATAGCCACGTTTTTGCCGGGCGACTATACAATTAAGGTTGCGGTACTCTACTGGCCTGACCAGCTGTCGGCACAAAGCCATGCGCCCAACTATCGAACGCAGACTGCCGACATCAAGGTATCAATATCGGCGCCACAGTGGGTGATTATGTCTGGCGCTGCAGTTGGAGCAGTCATTGCGTACTTTCTATTTCCCAACATACGCCGCAAACCGAACGAAATCGATGTACTGGGACTGCTAAGCGCGGTTCTGTTAGGCGTCATCATAACGATATTGCTCGCGCGAATCTCTGATACGCAGTTCTTCGTGAAGATAACGGTCAACGACTTGTGGGGAGCGATCGCAATAGGATTTATTGCAGTCGCCTCAGGAAATTCACTCTTGAATAAGTACGTAGCCTCGTGGGGATCGCCGACCGGAGCGACAAGCGGCACGTCCGCCACTACCACGACGCACGAATGATTCAACAGAATAGCTGGCCTTTGCGGCGAATACCTCACTCGGAAGGTCGGGCTGTCCTCCGGTCACACCTTGCGTCAATGCGAATCTTTTTCTTGGTAAACTTGTCAACGAGGATTTCCAGCATGAAGTCGGCGGGGTAGGGAGAGGCGAGGAAAAAAAGCCGGGGTCCCTCGGCTTCGCTCGGGATGACACAAAAAAAGACTTCGGTCGGAATGATGCAATGGGAGAGGCTCCGTGCTCACCCTACGGCGCGCGCAGGCGAGCAACGCGCGTAGGGGTTTGCGATTGCGGCGAAGCGGGCTATAAACGCTGATGAGTGAATCGCCTGCGCATGGAGCAAATCACATCGCCAGCGGACATATTTTGAAGGAAGTCAAAAACGGCGTCGCCTTGCTACGCTTGAGCACACAGAGGAAGCCATCATGCATATGAACGTGAAACCCATCCCGGCGCTCGACGCCCGAATCAACGAGATCCGCGCGCTCACGGCGCAGATCGTCAACCGCGATATCCTGCCCAACGAGGGGAAGCTGTGGGCGGGGTGGCGCGACGGCTCGACGGAGGAGGAGCGGCGCAGCGCTCGGGAGCTGCGGGAGTCGATTAAGGAGAAGGTGAAGAAGGCGGGCCTCTGGGCGCCACATCTTCCGCCCGAGTACGGCGGGTCGGGGCTGGGCTTCCTCGAGCATGCGTACATGAACGAGGTGCTGGCCTACAGCATGGGAGCGGCGGCGCTGTTCGGGGTGGTCGCGCCCAACTCGGGGAACCAGCAGATCCTGCTCAAGTACGGCACGGCGGAGCAGAAGCGGAAGTGGCTGGTGCCGCTCACCGAGGGCAAGATGGAGTCCGGCTTCTCGATGACCGAGCCCGACTCTGCGGGCTCGGATCCGCGGTCGATCAAAACCACGGCAGTCCGCGAGGGCGACCAGTGGGTAATCAACGGGCACAAATGGTTCACCTCGAACGGGTTTCGCGCCGACTTCCTGATCGTCATGTGCCGCACCGGAGGGAAAGGCGACGACAACGGCCGCATGACGCAGATTATCGTGCCCAAGGACACGCCGGGCGTGCGCATCGTGCGCGGCGTCGAGATCTGGGGCCGGCCGAGCGACCACTGCGAGATAGTCTACGACGACGTGCGCGTGCCGCTCACAAACCAGCTCGGCCAGGCGGGCTCGGGCCATCAGGCCGCCCAGGATCGTCTGGGCGCGGGGCGCGTCTATCACTGCATGAACTCGATCGGGCAGATGTGGCGGGCGTTTGACCTGATGGTCGAGCGCGCCACGATGCGCGAGGTGCACGGCGGCAAGCTCGAGACCAAGCAGTTCATTCAGGGGTTCATCGCCGACTCCTACATCGACGTCCAGGCGGCCCGCTTGATGACCATCCACTGCGCCGAGCGCATGGACAGCGGCGCCGACCCGCGCACGGACATCTCGGCGATCAAGATCTTCGTCCCGGCGGCCTACGCGCGGGTGGTGGACCGCGCGATCCAGGTGTGGGGCGCGGCGGGCGTCTCGGGCGACCTGCCGCTGGCGGCGATGTACCAGGGGGCCAGGACGCTGCGGCTCGCGGACGGCCCGGACGAGGTCCACAGGATCCTGGTCGCGAAGAATGTGCTGGGACGGTATCACGCCGGGGAGAGCTGGGACTTCGGAAACTGACCGCGAGCGCCGGCCTCGGTAGTTCCTCCAAAACTTGATCCGCGCGAATCCGCGGGGAGCGGGCCGTTTACCGGTTGCGCCGATTTACATATCGTGATTGGCGCCGATGCGTGATCTGCTCCGATGAGTCTGAGGCTCTTCAAAATCTCTCCGCTCGAGTTCCTGGCGCCGATGATCGTCGGCTGCGCGCTGTTCATGGAGATGCTCGACTCGACGGTCATCTCGACCGCGCTGCCGGTGATGGCCAAGGCGTTGGGCGAGGATCCGATCAAGCTCAACCTCGCGATCACCTCCTACCTGCTGAGCCTGGCGGTTTTTATTCCGATCAGCGGCTGGATGGCGGATCGATTTGGCGCGCGCACGGTCTTTCGCGCCGCGATCGTGATCTTCACGATCGGCTCAGTGCTGTGCGGAGTGTCGCAATCGCTGCCGCAGCTGGTCGCCGCGCGTATTGCGCAGGGCTTCGGCGGGGCGATGATGGTGCCGGTCGGCCGTCTGATCGTTCTGAAAACCGTGGCCAAGTCCGAGCTGGTAACGGCGATGTCCTATTTGACCGTGCCCGCGGTGTTGGGACCGGTGGTCGGGCCGCCGATCGGCGGGTTCATCGTGACCTATTATTCGTGGCGCTGGATTTTCTTCATCAACGTGCCGATCGGACTTATCGGCATCACGCTGGTCACCTGGTACATCCCCAACATCCGCGAGGAGGCGGTCTTCCCGCTCGACCTGCGCGGCTTTCTGCTTACCGGGCTGGGACTGGCGGGCCTGGTCTTCGGCTTCGAGTCGATCGGCCGCGGCGTCATTCCCGCCGCTATGATCATGTGCGTGATGGCCGGGGGCGGCATGTGCATGGGGCTGTACATCCTTCACGCTCAGCACATCGACTATCCGATCATCGATCTGGGGTTGATGAAACTCCCGACCTTCTCCGCGGCCACGCTGGGCGGGGGACTTTTTCGGATGGGCATCGGCGCACTGCCCTTCTTGTTGGCGATGCTGCTGCAGTTGGTTTTCGGACTCACTCCGCTCGCTTCGGGAATGCTGACGTTCGCCAGCGCCGCTGGCGCCATGTTAATGAAGGCCACGGCGCCACCAATCATCCGCCGCCTGGGATTTCGCTCGGTGCTGATCGGCAATGGCGTGCTCAGCGCTTTCATCATGATGAGCTACGCGCTGTTCCGCTCGACGACGGCTCACTTCGTCATCGTGCTGGCGCTGCTGGCGGGAGGATTCTTCCGCTCGCTTCAATTCACCGCGCTGGGAAGCCTGGCCTATGCCGACGTGCCCAACTCGTCGATGAGCAGCGCGAACACTCTGGCGAGCATGGCGCAGCAACTGTTCCTGAGCCTCGGTGTGGCTGTCGGCGCGATGGTGCTCCACATCAGCCTGGGCGGGCGCGGCGCGGCCCATCTGTCGGTGCATGATTTCACGCCGGCCTTCGTGGTCATGGGAGTTCTGGCGTTGATGTCGTCAGTGCTTTTCATCCCGCTGGAGTATCATGCCGGCAATGAAGTGAGCGGGCACCGGGCCGGCGTCGAGCTTGCGCGCACGGCCCAGACAATTACGGGAGCGGATTGATCGCGCGCTCGTGTTTACCGAAGTCGGCGATACCTTTATCGTAATGCTCGTGAGTGTTGCGGAGGCGACCGTGGAGGTCAGGAACCGGCTCGGACTTCATCTGCGGGCCGCATCCGCACTGGCGCAGACGGCGGCAAAATTCGCCTCGCAGGTCATGATTGGCCGCGGCAAGAATCTGGTCAACGCCAAGAGCATGACCAGCCTGATGATGCTGGGGGCAGCCCAGGGCTCCAAGCTCAAAGTCCGTGCCGAAGGCGCCGACGCGCGCGAGGCTCTCAAAGCCGTCCAGAGCCTGTTCGACGAGCGCTTCGGCGAGGAATGAGCGCACGCTGATTCGACCAGTCGCGGCGAACCGCACAGCGCCCGCCGCTCGCCATCTTGATTCTGTCCGATTGGTCAGTTATACCCTTCACTACCCGAAAATATTGAGGCGTGCTGCCGTTTTTTCGCTCTTCACTTTTCACTTTTTACTATCTGGCAAGCGCCTACGCTGACCCTCTGGAACAAAACTCAATTGAACTCCTCAGTCCCGCGCGCCGCCCGCATAAGTTGAATTCCGGTCTGCGACGGGGCACCCGAGAAGGCGCTTTTCAAGGAGCAATCGCGAATGCCGCTTAAGGATTTCCTGTTCACGTCCGAGTCGGTCTCCGAAGGCCATCCGGACAAAATGTGCGATCAGATTTCAGACGCCGTGCTCGATGCGCTCATCGCCGAGGACCCCGACTCGCGCGTCGCGCTCGAGTCGCTCGCCAAGACCGGGCTTATCGTGCTGGCCGGCGAGATAACCAGCCGCGCGCGCCTCGACTATGTGAGAATCGCGCGACAGACCGCGGTCGAAATCGGTTACAACAGCACCGAGGTTGGTTTCGACGGCAACAGTTGCGCGGTGCTGACCGCGATCGAGCCCCAGTCGGCCGATATCTCGCAGGGTGTCACCGAGGGACAAGGGCTGCACAAGGAACAGGGCGCCGGCGATCAGGGCCTGATGTTCGGTTTCGCGTGCGACGAGACGCCGGAGGCAATGCCGCTGCCGATCGCGATGGCGCATCGGCTGATGGAAAATCTCACCAAGCTGCGCAAAACCCGCCAGCTCGATTTTCTGCGTCCCGACTCGAAGAGCCAGGTCACGGTGCGCTACGCCGATAGCCGGCCGGTCGAAGTGACGGCGGTCGTCATCTCGACGCAGCATTCGCCGGACGTCAAATACGAAAAAATCCGCGAGTCGGTCATCGAGGAATTGATCAAGAAGACGATCCCCGAACAGTACCTGACCCGCGCCACGGTCTATCACGTCAATCCCACCGGCAGCTTCATCATCGGCGGACCGCATGGCGATTGCGGACTCACCGGCCGCAAAATCATCGTCGATACCTACGGCGGCTACGGCCGTCACGGCGGCGGCGCGTTCTCGGGCAAGGACCCGAGCAAGGTCGATCGCTCGGCCTGCTACATGGCGCGTCACGTGGCTAGAAATGTGGTCGCGGCGGGACTCGCCACCAAATGCGAAATCCAGGTCGCCTACGCGATCGGCGTCGCCGAGCCGGTCTCGATACTCATCGATACCTTCGACACCGGCATCGTGCCGCAGCACAAACTCTCAGCCACCCTGCGCGAGCTGTTCGATTTCCGGCCCGCCGGAATCATCAAGACGCTGAACTTGAAGCGCCCGATCTATCAGCCGACCGCGGCCTACGGGCATTTCGGCCGCATTCCGCATGACGGGCTGTTCCCGTGGGAGCGGGTCGATATGGCCGAGACTCTGCGCAGCGCGTTCGGCCTCGACGGCCGCGGCTGATAGCCCCGCGCTCTCCACCAAACCAGACCGAAACTTTTGGAGTTTGAACACGATGGCCACGACGGCAAGAAAGCTCAAAGCAATCCCTAAATCCCGCGCCAACGGAAGCGGACGCGACTTCGACGTGCATGACCTCGGACTCGCCGAGGCCGGACGCAAGCGGATCGAATGGGCCGACAAACAGATGCCCGTGCTGCGCCGGCTGCGCGAGCGATTCGCGAAAGAACTGCCGCTCAAGGGCCAGCGGCTGGGCGCATGCCTGCATATCACTTGCGAGACCGCCAACCTGCTCCGCACCCTGAAAGCGGGCGGCGCCGAAGTGCTCGCCTGCGCGTCCAACCCGCTCTCGACGCAGGATGATGTCGCGGCGGCGCTCGTCGATCAGTACGGCATCCCCACCTTTGCCATCCACGGCGAAAATCGCGACACCTACTACGGCCATCTGCGCGCCGTGCTCGAACGCCGTCCGACGATCACGATGGACGACGGCGCCGACCTCGTCAGCCTGCTTCACACCGAGTTCGCCAGCCATGCCGGCGGCGTCAAGGCCAGCATGGAGGAAACGACCACCGGAGTGATCCGGCTGCGCGCGATGGCCAAGGATGGCGCGCTCAAGATTCCGGTGGTCGCGGTCAACGACGCACAGACCAAGCATCTGTTCGACAATCGTTATGGCACCGGCCAGTCCACGCTTGACGGCATCATCCGCGCGACCGGCGTTCTGATCGCTGGTTCGGTCGTGGTGGTGGCGGGCTACGGCTATTGCGGGCGCGGCATCGCGTCACGCGCACGCGGGCTTGGCGCCGACGTAATCGTCACCGAAGTGGACGCGATACGCGCGTTGGAAGCCGCGATGGACGGATTCCGCGTGATGAAGATGGTCGAGGCGGCCAAAGTCGGCGATATTTTCATCACCGCGACCGGCGACAAGCACGTGCTCACTTCCGCGCATTTCGGCCTGATGAAGGATGGCGCGTTCCTCAGCAACTCGGGCCATTTCGATATCGAGATCGACGTCGCTTACCTGAACGACGCCGCGAAAAAGATCGATCGCGACGTCACCCGCAACATCGACGCCTACCATCTGTCCAACGGGCGCATCGTCTATCTCCTCGGCGAAGGCCGGCTGGTTAACCTCGCTTGCGCCGAGGGCCATCCCGCGCAGGTCATGGACATGAGTTTCGCGACGCAGGCAATGGCGTCGGAGTGGGTGGCAAAGGGCGCGCAGCTCGCGGTCAAGGTTCACGAGGTGCCGGTCGAGATCGAGGAGGAAATCGCCGGCGTGAAGCTGGCCGCGATGAGCCTCAAGATCGATACGCTGACCGCCGAGCAGCGCAAGTACCTGGCAAGCTGGGAATCCGGCACCTAGCCGGCTAACGCCGCGCCGCGGCGACGCCCGGCGCGGATGGGACGAATCAACACCTTGGCATTGTAACCTATTACGTTATGGGTTACAGTAAGTTTCGTGATTCGCGGTTTTGCCCATAAGGGACTGCGCGAATTCTTTGAAACCGGAAGCAACGCCGGCATCAGACCGGAGCACAACAAGAGACTCCGGCTGATCCTTGGCGTACTGAATGCCGCCGTAAGAGTTCAGGATGTGGCGCTGCCAGGTCTTGGCCTTCATCGGCTGACAGGCCGGCTTTCGGGATTCTGGTCCGTGTCGGTAAGCGGAAACTGGAGAGTCATTTTTCGATTCGAAGACGGTGAAGCGCTCGACGTTGACTACCTCGACTATCATTGAAGGAGCCCCGCAATGACTATGCACAATCCGCCGCATCCCGGCGAAGTGATTCGTGAACTGTGCCTCCAACCCCTTGGCATTTCTGTTACTACGGCGGCCGGGAGTCTCGGCGTGACCCGCAAGGCTCTGTCGGAACTGCTCAACGGTAAGTCGGGAGTCAGCCCCTCGATGGCGTTGCGACTCGCTATCGCTTTCGATTCATCGCCCGAGAGTTGGCTCAACATGCAGCAGCAGTACGACCTTTACCGCGCCCGAAAGAATCCGGCCCTTCGGCGCGTCAAAAGGCTGAACGCCGCTTGATCGCATACGCTGATTCGAGGTCGCACCAATGAAGCCGGAAAGAATCGATATCGAACAGGCGCGCCGCGCCAGCGGACTCCGAATCGTCACGCTGGCGCACGTACCAAGCCCATGGGGCGAAGCGCTCAAGGGCATCCTGCATATCAAGCAACTCCCGCATGCGCGGGTCGGCCATGTGTTTGGCACGCAGACTCAGACCCTTCAGGAATGGACCGCGCAAGACAGCTTTCCCGTCATGGCATGGAACGACGAGCGTCCGCGCATCACGTGGATCGATCAGCTCTATCTGGCCGAACGGCTGGCGCCGACGCCGCGCCTTATCCCGGAGCGCCTCGAGGACCGGCTCCTGATGTTTGGCTACAGCAACGAGCTCTGCGGCGAAAACGGCATCGGATGGGCAGAACGGCTGCGGGGCGTGCACGAGCAAGTCACGAAGCCAGGCGGCGATCCGGCAGGCGTCTCTGCATATCTTGGGAAGAAGTACGGCTACACCCCGGAAATCGGAAAACACGCGACCGAACGAGTCGTGTCGGGTCTGACTGCGCTGGCGGCGCGACTCGAGCAGCAGAAGGCTCGCGGCAGCCGATTCTTTATCGGCGACTCTCTGTCGGCAATGGACGTCTATTGGGCCGCGTTCTCGAATGCGATGAGGCCGCTCGCGCCCGAGCTATGCCCGATGCCGCAGAGAATTCGCGATATGTTCACAGCGACCGAGCCCACCATCGTCGCCGCGACCAATGCGATCCTGATCGAGCATCGCGATTTCATTTTCAAGAACTATCTTGAGCTGCCAGTGGATCTGTCGTAACGGCGCGCCGCTTGGTCCTATTCGTCGATTTTGACGCGCGACCAGCGCCGGTAGATCTCACCGCATCCGATCGACGCGCCGATCAGCAATAGCGCAAGGAAGAACCTCAGCGAGAGCGGATGCCATAGCGCGTCGCCCAAAAAGGCGAACAGGATCGTGCCTGGAACCATGCCGATCATCGTCGCCCAGAAGTAATCGTGAAACGTGATCGGAGACGCGCCCGCCAGCAGGTTCAGCGCGTTGTACGGGATCACCGGGACCATCCGCAGGTAAAGGATTATCTGGAATCCGTGCTTGGCGATTCTGCGCAGCATCGACTCGAATCGCTCGCCGACGATCCGCTCGACGAACGACTTGCCGAGAAACCTTCCCGCCGCAAACGCAACCAGCGCGCCCACATCTCCGCCGATGAGCGAGTACACCGATCCCCATTTGGTGCCAAACGCCAGTCCACCCGCGATAGTCATCACCGCGCCGGGCACCAGGAACGACGGCCCCACCGCGTACAGCAGCATATAAACGAGCGGTCCCCACGCGCCCCACTGGATCACCTGGGCTTTGACCAATGCGGGTTGGGTGAACCATTCGGAGTGCGCAATCAGAAGCCAGATCGAGCCGCCAAGCAGGATCGCGATTACCGCGATCTTCACGACGTTCATCAGCCGCGAGCCGTTGGTGCTCGACTTGTCTGCTTGAGTCCCGATCGGATTGACGGCGGCCATGAGCCTTTAATGATATTGGGCGGCAACGGATTGAGACAAGGTTCCGCACGCGCGTTGTAGGCGCGTCACGATGCTACTAAAGTCGGCGCAGCGATCGACTCCCGAAATCGCCAGGGGAAAAACCATTGCTATGAACGAACTCTCGGATAAAGTCGCAATCATCACCGGCGGCGGCTACGGAATCGGCAAACAGATCGCGCTTAAGTACGGGTCAGCCGGCGCGAAAATTGTAATCGCGGCGCGTTCGATCGAACCGATGAAGCAGACCTGCGCCGAACTCGAGCGCATCGGCGCCCGCGCGATTCACGTAAGCACCGACGTCTCCAAGGAAGCCGACTGCGCAAAGATGGCCGGCGAGACGGTGAAAGCATTCGGCCGCATCGACATTCTCGTCAACAACGCCGGTATCTCGGGACCGACCAAGCGGATCACCGATATGTCGCTCGCCGAATGGCAAGAGACGCTCGATATCGACTTGACCGGAACGTGGCTCGCAACTCGCGCCGTGCTGCCGGTGATGGACCAGCAGCGCTCCGGCAACATCATCAACATCTCGTCCGGCGCGGGACGGCGCGGTTTTCCGATGCGCTCGCCGTACGCGGCGGCGAAGTGGGCAATGATCGGACTGACGCAAACGGTGGCTGGCGAATGGGGTCAGCGTGGAATCCGATGCAACTGCATTTGCCCCGGCGCGATCGAGGGCGAACGAATCGAACGCGTGATGCGCGCGCGGGCCGAGGCCCTCAAGCAGCCGTACCAGCAAATTCGCGGTCAGTTCGTGGCGCAGGCCGCGATGAACAGAATGGCGACCGAGGAGGAAGTCGCGCGCGTCGCGCTATTCCTCGCGCTCGATTTGTCGGCGGGAGTCACCGGCCAGACGATGAACGTTGACTGCGGCAGCATCATGAACTAAGCGCGCCGCCGGCAGCTAACGCGCGATGTCATTGTCGCGCACGCTGCTCTCGAGGCCGGCGCTCTCGATCCGCTTCATCAGCTCGCGCGCGAGCACGGGCGAGCGATGCCGTCCGCCGGTGCATCCGAGACCGACCGTCAGGTAACTTTTCCCTTCGCGCTGATACAGCGGAATCAAAAAATCGAAAAGACGCCCGATCTCGTCGATAAAGCGCTGCGACTCCGGCTGCGCCATCACGTACTCGCGCACGCGCGGGTCCAACCCGGTGAGCGGCCGCAGCTCGGGGACAAAAAACGGATTCGGAATGAACCGCACGTCGAGTACGACGTCCATCCCGACCGGCAATCCGTGCTTGTAGCCAAAAGAAACTATCGACACCGACATCCGGGATCCCGCGCCCGCACCCAGCACGGCCGCCGTGACCACCTCGCGCAGTTCGTGGACCGTGAGCGTGGTGGTATCGATCACCCGATTGGCCCGCTCGCGCATCTCGGCCAGCGCGAGGCGTTCGCGGCGAATGCTCTCGGCGACAGTCGCTCCGCTCGCAGCCATCGGATGCGGCCGGCGGCTCTCAGAGTAGCGGCGCGCGAGCACATCGTCGGACGCGTCAAGAAAAATCACTTCGGGATGGATTCCGGCGGCATCGAGTTCTGCGAATACCCGCGGCCATTGCGGGAAGAACAGCCGCTCGCGCGAGTCCACCCCGAGCGCGACGCCCTGTAGAGCGGGATCGCGTCCCGCCGCGAGCATCGCGACACTGGGCGCCAGCGCGACCGGGAGATTATCGACGCAGTAGAAGCCGAGGTCCTCGAGCACGCGCATCGCAGACGCGCGTCCCGATCCTGAGACACCGGTAACTATTATCAGGCGGGGTGGCTGAGGCGAGCTCATCGGGCTCCGGGTTTGCGCCGCGGTGTGAGGCGGACGCGGTTCGTCGTCTCAGTACCTGTTGTCTTCTTCCTTGATCAGGGAATACAGCTCGGCGCTGTCCCCGGCCGCGAGCAGGCGGCTTCGAAAAGACCCGTCCTTAAGCAATCGCGACACGCGCGCGAGGGCTTTCAGATGCAGGCTGGCGGAATCCTCCGGCGCGACCAGCACAAAGAACAGGTGCGACGGGCCGCCGTCAAGCGAATCGAAATCGACTCCCTGGGCATGGCGGCCGAACACTCCGATTATCTTCGTCACGCCGCGCAACTTCCCGTGCGGGATTGCGATTCCGTCGCCGATCGCCGTCGAGCCCAGTCGCTCGCGCTCCGCAAGCACCGCGGTCAGGTCACCGAGCTTGATCTCCTTGTACTTGGCGGCCAGCGCTTTCGCCAGTTCATTCAAGACGTCGGGCTTGGTGGCGCCCTTCAAGTCGGCAACCACCATGTCAGGGTTGAGGATATCGGTAATTTTCATCTAGTCGTCCGGGTCCAGTGAAAAATCAAAATTGAAATATGCGGATGCTGATTGGCGGACTCGCAGCCCGAGAACCGGCGCGAATCAAGTTTCCTCGCTGGCGCTAAGGACCTCGCCGGTCGAGGGCGACCTGACTTTCTTCGCCTTGAATTTTTCCAGATGCTTCTTCAGTTGGCGACCGACCTTGTCCGCGAGCAGATCGATCACCGAGTAAAGATCCTTGGTTTCTTCCTGCGCGCTCACCGACAGGCGCCCTGATTTGACAGTAACTTCGCCGTGCTGCCGGTATTTGTCAACCGTGAGAATCAGGTGAGCCTGACAGGGCCGTTTGATCAGCTTGCCGACGTGCGCGAATTTTCGTTCCGCGTACAGCCGGATCGCATCGGTTGGCTCGACGTGACGAAACGTCACCGTCACTTGAATCGCCGGAGCGTCCGCGATCCGCGCCGCGCGCCGCACCTTTCGGTTTGCCGCCCGGCCGCGTTTTCCCTGTCTGTCGATTTTGCTCATCTTGGTTTTTTCGTTGCCCGCGCCCCAAGCCGTCATCCTATCTGTTTGCGATTTGCCGACGGAGGGATTCCCATCGCCTGTCGATACTTGGCCACTGTGCGGCGCGCGATATTGATCTGCCGGCCCCGCAGTATTTCCGAGATCGCCTGATCCGACAGCGGATTTTGCGGGGTCTCCGCCGTCACCATCCCGCGGATCTGTTCCTTGACGGTCTCCGCGCTCACGTCTTCGCCGCTGGCGCCCTTCACCCCGGAGGTGAAGAAAAATTTCAACTCGTAGATTCCCTGCGGAGTATGCGCGTACTTGTTGGCGGTCGCGCGGCTGATCGTCGATTCGTGCATCCCGATATCTTCGGCGACATCCTTGAGCACCAGCGGTCTGAGCAGGCTGATGCCGTGATCGAAGAACGCACGCTGGAATTTCACGATCGAGGTTGCGACCTTGAAGATCGTCTGCTGGCGCTGGTAGATCGATTTGACCAGCCAGCGGGCCGAGCGCAGCCGTTCCTGCAGATACTCCCGCGTCTCGGGCGCAACGTCCACGTCATTGAGCACGCGCTGGTAGTAACCGGCCAGGCGCAGGCGCGGCACCGCGTCGCGATTCAGCGTGACGACGTAATCCTCGCCAACCTTCTGGATGTAAACGTCGGGCACCACGTAAGTCGGCTCGTCGCCGCCGTAGTCGCGTCCCGGTTTGGGCTCGAGCAGCGAGATTATTTTGGCCGACTGCCCGACTGTTTCGACCGGTACGCCTAGAACCTTGGCGATTTCGGCGTAGCGATGCTTTTCGAGCAAATCCAGGTGATTGCTGGCGATTCGCGCCGCCAGCGATTCTTCCATCCCAAGGTTCTGCAGCTGCGCGAGCAGACATTCACGAAGATCGCGCGCGGCGACACCGGGCGGATCGAAACGCTGCACGCGCGCGAGCACGCGCTCGACTTCGGCGGGCGCAACTTCGAGCTGCGCCGCCAGCTCGTCGAGGGGAGTTTCCAGATATCCGTCTTCGTTGAGATTGTAGATGATGGTCGCGCCGATCTGCTGGTCGGATTCGGTCAGGTTCGAAAGCCTCAGCTGCCACATCATGTGGTCTTCGAGCGAGCTTCGGCGCAGCGGCGTGTTTTCGAGCGCGCTTCGATGGTCGTCGTCGGAATCAGGGGGCGTGCTTTCCTGCCAGTTGTTCGAATAGGTCTCGAGATATTCGCGCCAGTCGAGCTTTTCGAGATTGTTCAGTTCCTTGAGTTCGAGCGCGGCG
>Ga0187879_10000273_pt1 | contig 35586 bp, 31 predicted proteins | sample June2016WEW_19_1_FD_132423 | JGI IMG/M metagenome (GOLD analysis project Ga0187879, IMG submission 132423) | Peatland microbial communities from SPRUCE experiment site at the Marcell Experimental Forest, Minnesota, USA - June2016WEW_19_10 | ecosystem: Environmental > Terrestrial > Soil >... | reverse complement strand
GGGATGGATGTTGCCCATGGTGTCGACGACGGATTCGAGGGCTCGCACGACCGTCGTGCCGACGGCGATCACCCGACCGCCGTCCCGGCGGGCGGCGTTGACTCGTCGCGCCGTGGCATCCGGCACGCGATAGAACTCGTCATAGGGTGGCTCCCCGGCTTCGAGGGAGGCGACGCCTGTGTGGAGCAGGAGCGGTGTCACCCCGATCCCCCTGGCGACGAGGCGGGTGATGACTTCCGGGCTGAAGGGTCGCCCCGCGCTCGGCATCTCCGCCGAGCCCGGCTCGGTCACGTAGACGTTCTGGTAGGCGCTCATCGGCCACTCCCCCCGCACGTAGCCGTAGCTGATCGGGCGCCCGTGGGCGACGAGGTAGTCCGACAAGCCGCCTGGGATGCCCAACTGCGCGACCCAGAGCCGTACGCCCCGCCAATGCTGGGCGTACGGTGCGAGCAGGGTGACTCGTCCTTCCGCCGGCAGCTCGATCACCTCCCCGGCGGCGGCGTCGAAGAGCGGCCGGCCGTTCTTCCGCAACTCCACGGTCCACAACCCCGCAGGCAGCTGCGTCGACAAGTGCACGTCGAGTTGTCGCCCGCCGGCCGCGATCCCGGGCACCTCTGCCGCCAGCGTGCCCGACGTGTTGATGACGATGAGGTCGCCCTCGCACAAATAAAGGGGCAGATCGAAAAACGTCGCATGGGCGATGGCTCCCGAACCGCGCCACGTCACGAGCATGCGAACGGCGTCGCGTGTGAGCCCTCTGGCCTCCGGCGGCTCGCTCGCCTCCAGCGCGGCCGGCAGATCGAAGCCCATCCCGCCCGTCAGCCCCAAGCCCACGACCGCTGCCGACCTCGCCGGCATCTCGGCAGGCGGCTGCAGCTGCGCCCGCATCGCCGGCGCCTCCGCCCACGGCCCCAGCTGCGCTCTCGTCGCCGGCGTCATCTCTCGCCAGCGATCTCGGCCGCACGGTAGCGGCCGTTGGTGAAGTCACCCTGGATGAGAGCCAGGAAGGCGGGCACGACGGTCTCCGGCAACGGGCGGTCGGAGATGTCCTCCCCGGGAAAGGCCTCCTGGTGCATTGCCGTCCTCATGTCCCCGGGATCGACCGCCAGGAAACGCACAGAAGGCAGCTCGACGCCAAGCGTCGCCGTCAGGTGATCGAGTGTCGCCTTCGAGGATCCGTACGCCCCCCAGGTGTCGAAGTGCTCCACGGCGGCATCCGAGCTCAGGTTCATCACCGTCGGCCGCGGCCCGGCACGCAGGAGCGGGAGAAGGGACTGCACGAGTGCGAGGGGCGCCAACACGTTGACCTCGTGAACACGCCGGAGGTCGTCGAGCCCGAACCCCTCCAGCCGGACAAGGGGCGAGCGGCCGAGGGTGCTGGCATTGTTGACGAGCAGATCGAGACGGCCGAGCTGGGTGACGGCGGCGACGAGCTCCGTCCGATGCCGCTCGCTGGCGACGTCTCCGGCGATGGCGATGATCGATCCGGCGTCGCCGAGACGCTGCCGCATGCTTGCGGCCGCCGCCGCCAGGACATCGGCGTCTCTGCCATCGATGACGAGCGACCACCCCCAATCGGCCAGCTCCTCGGCGAGGGCTCGGCCGAGACCTCGCGACGCTCCTGTGATGAGCGCAACTGCCATCGGGCAACCTCCCCCGTCTCGGGCGGGCGGACGCCCACCTGACAAGATAAAGAAAGATTATCGTTTCTTTATTCCAGCCGGCAGCGACCTTGCTAATTTCCCGCTGGCAGAGGCCCACGGCGGGCCGCTGCCGAGGAAGGCCCCGCGACGACGATGCCCGACGTAGCCAAGCCTGTCGTGTTCGCCGTCGATGACGAGGAGCACATCACCGAGCTGATCGCCCTCGGGTTGTCGATCAACGGCTTCGACGTCGTGCGGTTTGCGACCGGACGGGCGGCACTCGAGGAGATCGAGCGTCGGCGACCCGACCTCGTCGTGCTGGACGTGATGCTGCCGGATCTGGACGGATTCGAGGTGGCTCGGCGCCTGCGCCACAGAGAGGGCGCAGGCACCCGTGTCCCGATCATCTTCCTCACAGCCAAGGACGCAACCTCCGACAAGGTCCGCGGCCTCAAGCTCGGTGTCGATGACTACGTCACGAAGCCCTTCAGCATCGAAGAGCTCGTCGAGCGCGTTCGCGCCGTGCTCAGGCGATCGCGAGGCCCTCAAACCGGCGAGCGGCGCCTGCGTTATGCCGACCTCGAGCTGGACGAGGACACGAGAGAGGTCTGGCGCGGTGGCACGCTCATCGAGCTGACTCCGACGGAGTACCGCCTCCTCCACTACCTGCTCTCGAACGCCCGCCGCGTGCTCACTCGCGAGCAGATTCTCGCCCAAGTGTGGGACTACACCTTCGCCGCCAACGCCAGCGTGCTCGAGACCTATATCAGCTACATCCGCCAGAAGGTCGACGTCACCGAGCCGCCCTTGATCCAAACCGTGCGCGGCGTCGGCTACAGCTTGCGGCTCCCGGCTGGGCATCGGGTGCAGGACTGAGTGGGTTTCGGAGCAGATTCCCAGGCTGGACCGTGCGGACTCGCAGCCGCCGGCGGCAACATCTGACGATGAGCCTTCGCTTCCGACTCGTCCTCGGGCTCGTGGTCCTCCTCGTGGCCGGGCTCGGGGCGTTCGGAATCGCCACCTACTCTCTGTTTGCCCCCTCCCAGTACCAGCGTCTCGACGACCAGCTGAGGTCGTCGCTGCCGTACGTCGGCTCTCAGCTGTACGAGCAGGCGGGCATCCATGTCCTGCCGGCCGGCGGCGGCCCCGGCGGCGACGGGGGTGGGCACGGTGGCGGCAACGGTGGCAGCACACCGGGCGACAGTGATGACATGGGCGGAGGTGATGGAGACGGAGGCCCGGACGGCGGGCCACCGGCCACGCAGGCGCTCCCACCCGGCACGTTCTCGGAGTTGTTGAGCTCGACGGGAAGGGTGCTGGCGAGAACCCAGTACCTCGGCTCGTCCTCCGCCCGGCCGAAGCTCCCGAGCCCTCTTCCGGCCGTCCCGTCCGGCGGCCGCTTCCTCACGACCGGAGCTACGACCGGATCGGGCGGCTGGCAGGTGCTCGTCTCGCCCGCATCGGGCGTGCCTGGAGACGTCATCGTCATCGCCGTGCCGACCTCCGGCGTGACCGCTGCGCTCCACCGGTTGCTCCTCATCGAAGCAGCCGTGGCTGCCGGTCTCCTTGCCATTCTCAGCCTCGGGTCCTGGCTCCTCCTGCGCCGCGGCCTCCGGCCGCTCGAGGCGATGGCGACGACAGCCCGCTCGATTGCCGCCGGCGACCTCTCTCGCCGCGTCGCCCCCGAGGGAGGCCCCACCGAGGTCGCCCAGTTGGGGAGAGCGCTCGACACCATGCTGTCGGACATCGAGAAGGTCTTCGCCGAGCGGGAGGAGAACACCCAGCGCCTGCGGCGCTTCCTCGCCGACGCCTCCCATGAGCTGCGGACGCCGTTGACCTCCATTCAGGGCTTCGCCGAGTTGTTCCGACTCGGCGTCGACAACGAGCACATCGACCAGGCGACGATCGTGCGGCGAATCGAGGACGAGGCTGCCCGCATGCGGACCCTCGTGGAAGATCTCCTCCTGTTGGCCCGGCTGGATCTGGCCCCCGAGCCACAGCACGACCAGCTCGATCTCGCCGTGCTGGCGGCGGATGCCTGCAGCGACGCCGTCGCCTTGGCGCCCGACCGACCCGTGACCCTCAACGCCCCCCGTTCGGTCGACGTCTCCGGGGACGTCAACCACCTGAGGCAGGCGATCGCCAACCTCGTCATCAACGCCATCCGCCACACGCCGAGCGGCAGTGCGATCGAGGTGTCGGCCAGTCGGCAGAACGGCACGGCCGTCGTGTCCGTGCGGGACCACGGCGGCGGCCTCGACGCCGACGGCCTCCAGCATGTCTTCGATCGATTCTGGCAGGCGGACGCCGCCAGGTCAGGGTCGGGCGCCGGACTCGGACTGGCGATCGTGTCGGCGATCGCTGTTGAGCATGGCGGCTCCGCCGAGGCGGCAAACGCCGAGGGCGGCGGCGCCATGTTCTCGCTGCGGATCCCGTCGATCGAGCCGTCGCCGCCGACACCTGCGGGCCGCCCGCCAGTCGACGGTGCCGACGCCAGCGGCGAGGAGAGCGACCCGATCGAGAGCGACCTGCCTCGCGAGAGCAACGGGGCGTGAGCGGGCAGAATCGGCGGGATTCCTCCAGGGAGTCTCAGACGACCTGAAGCAAACGGCGCCAGAGTGCATCCATGAGGGCTGTGCTCGACGTCGTCGTGCCGGTGTACAACGAGGAGGCCTGCCTCGAAGGCAGCGTCCGACGCCTGCGCGCCTACCTCGACGGCCAGTTCCCCTTCCCGGCCGTCGTCACGATCGCCGACAACGCCAGCACGGACGCCACGATGCGGGTCGCTAGTCGGCTCGCCGGCGAGCTTGCCGGCGTGAGGGTGCTTCACCTGGACGAGAAGGGCCGCGGGCGGGCGCTCAGGCGAGCCTGGTCGCAGAGCGAGGCTGCTGTTGTCTGCTACATGGACGTCGACCTCTCGACCGGGCTCGACGCCCTCTTGCCCCTCGTCGCCCCGCTGCTCTCGGGCCACAGCGACGTCGCCATCGGGACGCGCCTGTCGAGGAGCTCGCACGTCGTCCGCGGCGCGAAGCGCGAGCTCATCTCCCGCACCTACAACCGGCTGCTCCGTATGCTCATGCGCAGCGGCTTCAGCGACGCCCAGTGCGGTTTCAAGGCTGTTCGGGGCGTTCTCGTCCCCGTCCTCCTGCCCCTCGTGGAGGACAACGGCTGGTTCTTCGACACCGAGCTCCTGCTCGTAGCGGAGCGAAACGCCCTGCGCATCCACGAGGTTCCCGTCGACTGGGTGGACGAACCGGACTCTCGAGTCGACGTCGTCGGGACGGCCGCGGACGACCTGAGGGGCATGTGGCGGGTCACGAAGCAGTTCGTCTGCGGTCGCTCGAGGATCCCGGGGCACGACCACGCAGCGCCCGGCTACGACCTAGAGGAGCTCACCGTCGACGCCGCCCGCTTCGCTCGCGTCGGCATCCCGTCCACGATTGGCTGGCTGGCGCTCTTCCTTGCCCTGAGAGCACCCCTCGGCCCGGTCGGCGCCAACGTCCTGGCGCTGTCGGTCTCGGCCGTCGCCAACCTCGTCGCCCGACGATGGCTCGAGAGCATGACCGAAACGCCCCCCTTTCGCGAGCTCGAGCTCGTCGCCGTGGGCAGCTGGACGGTGGCGGTCGCCGCCACGACGCTGGCGGTCTTGACGACCTCCGCTCTCTCCGGCGGATGGCTGGCCGAGACCCTCGCGGCCATGGCAACGGGTGCGGTCGTGAGCCTCGGGCGTTTCGTCGTGTTGCGGACGATCGTCGTGCGCCACGCGCGCCGCCTCCTCCGCACCGGCGAGCTCCACGTCGGCGTGCAACCGCGAGCTGCTGCTGCTTGCGCCGGCGAGGCGAGCCGGCTCGGGCTCTAACTGAAGCGATCGCGGAGGTCGAACTTGAGGACCTTGCCCGCCGGGTTCCTCGGCAGGACATCGACGAGCTCGAGCCGGCTGGGCAGCTTGTAGCGGGCAAGGCTCTCGCCGGCGAACTCACGCAGCTGCTCGAGGCTGAGGGCGGCATCCGGCTTGAGGACGGCCACGGCGGTGACGGCCTCGCCCCAGCGCTCGTCCGGCAGGCCGATGACAGCCACCTCGGCGACAGCCGGGTGGGTGTAGAGCACGCTCTCGACCTCGGCCGGGTAGACGTTCTCGCCGCCGGTGATGACCATGTCCTTGATGCGATCGGCCACGAAGAGAAACCCCTCGGCGTCGAGGTAGCCGACGTCGCCGGTGTGGAACCAGCCTTCCGGGTCGATGGCGGCCGCCGTCGCCTCAGGACGGTTCCAGTAGCCCTTCATGACGTTCGGCCCCCGCACGCAGATCTCCCCTCGGGCATCGGGGTCCGTGATCGTGCCGCCGCTGGCGTCCTCGAGCCTGATGTCGATGAACATCGGGGCGCGCCCTGCAGAGCCGAGCTTGGCAAGGGCGTGCTCGGGTGTGAGAAACGAGACGCACGGTGAGGTCTCGGTGAGCCCGTAGCCCTGGTTGATCTGAATTCCGCGGCCGATGTACAGCTTGATGAGGCTCTCGGGCACGGGGGCGCCTCCGCAGACGAGGCTCCGCACGGTCGTGAGATCGGCGTCGTCGAAATCCGGGTGCTGGCTCACGAACAGCAACATGGCGGGAACGGCGAAGGCGATGGTGACGCCGTAGCGGGCGATGTCCTCGATGAACCTGCCAGCATCAAAGCTGCGGTGGAGGACGTTCTCGGCCCCCTTCATGAAGGCCTGCAGCGTCGTGACGTTGAGACCGCCGATGTGGAACAGCGGTGCGACCACGAGCGAGACGTCGCTCTCGAGCATGTCAGTGAGCAAGAGGGCGACGACGTTGTTCCACCACAGATTGGCGTGGGTGAGCATCGCCCCCTTGGGGCGGCCGGTCGTGCCCGAGGTGTACATGACAAGGGCGACCTCGTCGCCGTCGACCGCCTCGATCCCGCCCTCGTTGTCGCCGGCGGCGGCGATCTGCCTCGCCTCCTCGAGGGTCGTCCAGCCCTCCTGCGGGCCTTCCGAGGAGAGGTAGCGCCTGCAGGGCAGCTCGTCGCGAACGGCATCGACGAGTTTGCGGTGCGAGTCGTCGGCAACCACGGTGTGCACGGCGGCGTCGTTCACGATGAACTTCAGCTCAGGCGAGGTCAGGCGGAAATTCAGCGGCACGAAGATGGCGCCGAGACGAGCGGCACCAAACATCGTCTCGAAGAAGGCCGGGTGGTTGAGCCCGAGGTAGGCGACGCGGTCCCCGTGGCGCACTCCCCCGTCGCGCAGGGCTGCCGCCGTGCGGTCGATCCGCTCCTGCATCGTGGCATACGTCCAGGTCTCACCTTCGAAGGTCAGGCAGCGCCGGTCGGGCGTGAGCCTTGCGCGCTGCGCGAACCACCCACCGAGGGAGACGTCGACTGCCGTTGCCATTGCCACATCCTTTCTCGTGAGCCCGGCCGAGCAGACCCTGCCCAGAGCAGCAGCGTGCGGCGCGCCTGTCTTAGCCCATTTTTGCCTGGCTCGTGACCGGCCGTCAGGCTGGGCCTTCGACCGCATCCGTCAGGCCTGCCAGCACGAGCCGACCAGGGGCATTCGCATCGACTCCCGGTACTCTCGCCGCAGGATTCCGACTCGGGAGTAAGAATGGCAGACAGGGCAGAACGGGCGATGTCGTTCGGGACCATCGCCGAGGAATACAACCGGTATCGCCCCGGCCCTACCTCCGAGGTCGTCGAATGGCTCCTGCCCCCGGGGGCGCGGACCGTCGTCGATCTCGGGGCCGGCACGGGGGCGCTCACCCGCCTCCTCGTGGGTCTCGTCCCGCAGGTGTTCAGCATCGAGCCGGACGACCGCATGCGAGCCGTGTTGGCGATGCACAACCCGGGCGCGACGGCCCTCCCGGGGCGAGGCGACGCCATCCCGCTCGCGGACGGGAGCGCCGACGCAGTTCTCGTCGCATCCGCCTGGCACTGGATGGACATCGAGCCGACGCTGGCCGAGATCGCACGGGTCCTGCGCCCGCGGGGGCGCCTCGGTGTCGTCTGGGCCGGCCCCGACCGGCGCGTGCCCTGGTTGGGCACTCTCCTCGGTCGAGCAAGGTCGGCCGTGCCTGAGCACCTCGCTCACGGCTGGCCGGCGAGTGCCGACCCTGCCGCCAGCTCCGATGACGGGGCGTCCGAGCGGGCGGCCGGTGACTGCGACGACGGGCTCAAACTCGCGCGGCACCGTTTTCTCATCCCGGAGCCCAGCCCGTTCACGCCGCCCGAGTTCACCGAGATCCGCTGGTCACAGAGCATGACGATCGACGACCTCGTCGGCCTCGCCGGCACCTACAGCAGTGTCATCACCCTGCCGGCGGAGCAACGAGTGGAGGCCCTGCAACTCGCCCGGAGCTTGTTCGAGAGCCTGAGCGAGCTGGCGAGCACGGGGCAGCTCGACGTGCCGTTCCGGGCGGCCTGCTGGCGCACGAACCGGACGACCTGAGTCGCGGCCCTACTGCCCGATCGGCCGGCTCGCCTGCACGAGGTTGCGGATCTCGCGCATCGCCACCGACAGCACTGGCAGGTCAGCCTGCCCGCTCGTGACGATGCCGTCGAGGGCGAACAGCGTGCGGTCGGCCACCTCGCCCATGCTGGACAGCCAACGGTCGACCTGCTCGGCTCCCGTCATCCCCGGCGTCCCGAGACGAAGCACCTCGGCCGTGATCGACGCTCGGGCGGTGTAGAGATCCTCCCGGACGGCGGCGCGGGCGAGCGCCTGCCAGCGGTCGTCACGGGGCAGTCCCACGATGCGGGCGAGGAGCACGTCGAGCGAGAGGGGCTCGCCGAGGGCGAAGTAGACGGCGGCGGTGTCTTCCAGGTCACGTCCCGCCGTCCGGGCGACGTCGGACAGATCGAGCCCGGCGAAGAGCGCCGGCAGCCCGGCGACCCGCCGCCCGATGGGCTCGGGCACGCCGGCCGCCAGGTAGCGCCTGATAGCCGCAGCCTGCGAGGCGGCGTCCGCAGGGCCGACGAGGCCGGGCAGGTGGTCGGCCAGGACGGCGAGCCCATCGGCGAAGTCGGCCACCGTCAGGCCGACGTCGATCGGATGCCTGCGGTGCACGAGCAGCCAGCGGCTCGCCCGCTCCACGAGCTTGCGCGCCTCGAGGAACAACTCGACCTGCAGGGCGGCCGGCACGCTGTCGTCGAGGCGCTCGATCGAGGACCACAGCCCCTGCATGGCGAACATCTCCCAGGCAGCGGTGTGCGCCCGAGTGATCTCCGGAGCGCGGCAGCCGGTCTCCTCGGCCAGGCGGAAGACGAAGGTCGTGCCGCTCCGGTTCACCATGTTGTTCGTGAGTCGCGTGGCGATGATCTCCCGTCGGAGCGGATGCTGGCCTAGCTGCTCCAGGTGCCGCTCGCGCAGCGCCCGGGGGAAGTAGTGCTCGAGCTCGGCGGAACAGAACTCGTCTTCCGGCAGGTCGGAGGCCACGAGCTCGGCGAAGATGGCGCTCTTGGCGTAGGCCAGCACGACGGCCAGCTCCGGCATCGTGAGACCGTGACCGACCTTTGCCCGAGCCCGCAGCTGCTCATCGCTCGGCAGGTGCTCGAGGTCGCGGTTGAGGCCGCTGCGCTCGAGTGCCGTCAGCGCCCGAGCGTGCACGTCGACCATGCTGGAGGCCTGCGTTGCGGCGTTGTAGAGCGCCCTCGTCTGCCCGTCGTTGTCCCAGAGCACGTGGGTGGCGACGTCATCGGTCATCTCGGCCAACAGCTCGTCGCGCTGGCGCATCGTCATGGCGCCGTCGGCCACGACCCGTCCGAGGAGGATCTTGATGTTGACCTCATGGTCGGAGGTGTCGACACCGGCGGAGTTGTCGATGGCATCGGTGTTGATCCGCCCGCCGGCCATGGCGAACTCGATCCGCCCGGGCTGGGTGAAGCCGAGGTTGCCGCCTTCGCCCACGACCCGGCAGCGCAGCTCGCTGGCATCGACGCGCACGTTGTCATTGGCCTTGTCGCCCGCGTCGGCGTTCGTCTCGGCCGAGGACTTCACATAGGTCCCGATGCCGCCGTTCCAAAGGAGATCGACCGGTGCCCGCAGGATCGCCTTCACGAGCTGGTCCGGCTGGAGGGACTCCTCTTCGACCTCGAGGACCGCCTGCATCTCAGGGCTGAGGGGCACGCTCTTGGCCGTGCGGGGGAAGACACCGCCGCCCGCAGAGATGAGCGAAGGCTCGTAGTCGGCCCAGGACGACCGCGGCAAGGCGAACAGCCGAGAGCGCTCGTGGAAAGACGGCTCCGGGTCAGGGTCAGGGTCCAAGAAGACGTGCCGGTGATCGAAGGCCGCCACCAGCTTCAGGTGGCTCGACAGCAGCATGCCGTTGCCGAAGACGTCGCCCGACATGTCCCCGATCCCGACGGCGCGCAGCACCTCGTTGTCGGCATCCATGCCGAGGTCGCGGAAGTGGCGCTGGACTGACACCCAAGCACCGCGGGCGGTGATGCCCATCGCCTTGTGGTCGTAGCCGGACGAGCCGCCGGAGGCGAAGGCGTCACCCAGCCAGAAGCCGTACTCCTGCGAGATGGCGTTGGCGATGTCCGAGAACGTCGCCGTGCCCTTGTCGGCTGCCACGACGAGGTAGGGGTCGTCCGTGTCGTGGCGCACGACCCGCTCGGGCGGCACGACGTCGCCGCCGAGAAGGTTGTCGGCGAGGTCGAGCAGCCCCCGCACGAAGATCTGGTAGCAGGCGACCGCCTCGGCCTGCAGGGCGTCGAGGTCGCCGACCGGTGGCGCCTTGAGAACGAAACCCCCCTTGGCTCCTCCGGGCACGATGACAGCGTTCTTGACCGCCTGCGCCTTCATCAGGCCGAGGACCTCCGTGCGGTAGTCCTCCAGGCGGTCCGACCAGCGCAATCCGCCGCGGGCGACCTTGCCGGTACGCAGGTGGACACCCTCGACCCGGGGGGAGTAGACGAATGTCTCGAACATCGGCCGCGGCAGGGGGGCATCGGGGACGAGGTTCGGGTCGAGCTTGATCGACAGCCACGCCTTCGCCGTGCCGTCGGCCGTCCGTTGGTAGTAGTTCGTCCGCAGGGATGCCTGCAGAACGCCGAGCATCCGCCGGAGCACGCGGTCCTCGTTCAGGTTGACGACGCCGTCGAGGCCCCGCTCGAACTCGGCGGCGATCTGCTTGGCCGCCAGCTGGCGCTCCTCGGCGCCACGGGCGAAGTCGGGATCGAAGCGTGTGCGGAACAGCACCACGAGGAGCGCTGCCAGCGAGGGGTTGTTCGCCAGGGTGGCGGCGATGTACTCCGAGCTGAAGGTCGTCCCCGCCTGCCTCAGGTACTTGGCGTATGCCCGCACGACGGTCACCTCTCGGATGGCAAGACCCGCCCGTAGCACGAGCCGGTTGAAGCCGTCGTTGTCCACCTCGCCACGCCAGATCTGCAGGAACGCCTCGTGGAACCGGTCGCGCACCTCGTCGGACTCGAGGTCGGTCGGCTCGGACGACCGCAAGCCGAAGTCGTAGATCCACGCCTCCACGCTGCCGAGCGGCCTGACCTCGTAGGGCCGCTCGTCGACGACTCGCAGGCCCATGTTCTCGAGCAGGGGGAGCACTGCAGACAACGTCGGTCGCTGACCCTGTTGGTAGAGCTTGAGGCGCAGCCCGGTCCCGATCGTCTCGAGCGGTCGGTACACGTTGACGGTGAAGCCGCCCGCCTCGTCGAGGCCCTCGATGCGCCTCAGGTCCGATGCGGCCGCCTGGGCGGAGAAATCCTCCGTGTACGAATTCGGGAACGCCTCGGCGTAGCGGCGGTGGAGCTCGAGGCCCCGCTCCTCCCCGAAACCCTCCACGAGCGCCCCACGCAAGTCGTCCGACCAGGAGCGCATGGCGTCGGCGAGGAGGGTTTCCAGCTCGGAGACGTCGACGTCGGCGTCCGGCTCGGCTTCGGTGTAGATGACGATGTGCAGGCGGGCGAGGACGCCGTCACCCACGCGGGCCGTGTAATCGAGGTGCAAGCCGCCGAAGGCTCGCAGGAGGAGGTCGCGGATACGCTCCTCGAGGACGCTCGTGAGGCGGTCGCGAGGGAGGTAGACGAGGCACGAGACGAAGCGCCCGAAGTCGTCCCGCCGAACGAGCAGGCGCAGGCGCTGGCGGTCCTGCAGGGAGAGGATCGCCATGGCCTGCTCGAAGAGCTCGTCAGGGCCGATCTGGAACAGCTCGTCGCGGGGGTAGGTGTCGAGCACCTCGGCTAGCGCCTTGCCCCCGTGGCTGTCGGGCGGGTAGCCGGCCCGCTCCACGACCTGTTTCACCTTGCGGCGCAGGATCGGGATCTGGTCGGGCCACTGCTTGTAGACGTTCGTCGTGAAGAGCCCGAGGAAGCGTCGCTCTGACACGACGTTCCCCTTGGCGTCGCAACCCTTCACCCCGATGTAGTCGAGGTAGCTCCTGCGGTGCACGGTGCTGCGGGAGCTCGCCTTTGTCATGTTCAGGAGGTTCGGTTCGAGCGCCCGCCGGCGGACCTCCGTCGGGAGCTTGGCGAAGGTGTGACCTATCGGTCGACTGCCGTCCTGGCGCAGGATGCCGAGGCCCGATCCCTCCACGTCCCGCAGCACGACCTCGCCGGACTCGTCCCCGAGCTCGTACTCCCGGTAGCCGAGGAAGACAAAGTGCCCATCACTCAGCCAGCGGAGGAGGGCGGCCACCTCGCGGCGGTCGGCCAGTGAGGCAACGCCGACGGCTGCGCTCTCGGAGTCGGACTCGAGCTCGTCGGAGATCTTGTTGGCGTGGGCGCGCATCGCCTGCCAGTCCTGCACCGCCGCCGTCACGTCGCCGACGACACCCATGAGCCCGCCCCGCAGCTCCTCGAGGACGCCCGGGTCGGTCTCGCGATCGATCTCGATGTGCATGAACGACTCGCGGGTCAGCCCGGAGGGATCGTCGGCTTCCTCTTCACCGTCGCGCTCCGGCGACGAGGGCAGGACCTCGACGAGGGCGCCGTTGGCGTCGCGGCGCACGGTGATCACAGGGTGGACGACGAGGTGAAGACCGCAGCCGCGCCGGGTCAGCTCCATGGTCATCGAGTCGACCAGGAACGGCATGTCCTCGACGACGAGCTCGACGACTGAGTGCGGCGAGACGTAGCCGAAGCGGTCGAGATCGGGGGCGTACGCCCGCAGGCGGATCTCGCCGGGTTGGCGAACATGACCGAAACCGAGGTGCGCCATGGCGGCGCCGTACAGATCGGGCACGTGGCGATCGGCCAGGTCGGCCGGATCGATCCTCGCGTAGTAGTCCCCGGCGAAGGCGCTGAAGACCGCAAGCTGTTCGCTGCTGAGGCGTTTCGATGCGTGCGCGACCACTCGTGCGATGATCTCGGCTCTGACCTCGGACCCCGTTGTCCCCATGGTCGTCCCTTCTCCGATGCCCTGACCACAGTCTGCCTTGCCGGAGCCGGCCGGTCAGCTGCACGATATTCGCTCGCACTCTCTCTCCACCGCCACTACCTCAGCATCTCGTCTGGGCGCCGTCCGAGGGCGATGTCCCCCATTTCACCGCCCCCGCGAGTTGTTATAGATAGTGACCGCCCACCCGACCCCCCTCCTCGCGCTCGAGACGCCCGACGACTGCGAATCCGTGGGATCATCCGCCATCGGCCGAGAGCGCACAGACGAGCGCGACGAGGAGTTCGTCTCGTTCGTGCGACAGCTCGAGACCGATCTCGTCCGCACGACGCGCCGACTCGCTCCGAGCGGGGTGGATCCGATGGATCTGGCCGCTGAGGCGCTCGCCCGCGCCTACGCGCAATGGGATCGCATCGGCACGATGGAGTGGCGGAGGGCGTGGGTGTTCCGCGTGGTCGCCAACCTGGCGCTGACGGCGCGCTCGTCCGGCCGCCGGAGCGCCCTGTCGCTGCGGCGCTGGGCTCCGGCTGCCCCTCTCGGCGGCCGGACGGACTCGGCAGGAACACGACTCGACGACGAAATCGCCGCTCGGGACCTCGTGCGGTCTGCCATCAAGAGCCTGCCGCCCCGGCAACGAGAGGCCATCACGCTGCGCTACCTGGCCGATCTGACCGTGAACGACACGGCGCTCGCCATGAGGGTGAGCCCGGGAACGGCCAAAACGCACATCGAGAGGGGCATCACGACGCTCCGCGGCGTGCTTGGGCCCCAGGCTGAAGGAGTCTTCCATGACTGATCGCGACCCACGGTTCCCGGCTCCAGCCTCCGGCCAGCTCGCCGAGGCGGCGCTGCGCAGGGGCAAGAGACTCCGTCGCCGGCGTCAGCTGACCCGCTGGGGGGTCACCGGCTCACTCGCACTCGTGCTCACGGCCGGACTGACGGTCGGGATCATGCATGCGTCCTCCGGGCCGTCGGTGGCGCCTACCGGCGGCGGCACGACCACGTCCAGCTCCGCTACCCCCTCCACGGCTCCTGCCACGAGCTCCACGAGCACCACGAGCGCGACGACGACCATGCCAGCTCCGGCCGGGGGCGTGGTCCCGGCCGACTTCCAGGCGACCTCGTTCACGGCCGTCAGCCTCGACGAGTGGTGGATGCTCGGCACCGCTCGCTGCATCGTCGGATCCGGGACCTGTGGGGCGATCGTACGAACGACGGACGGCGGTTCCACATTCACCGGTATCCCGAGCCCGCCGGTGAGCGCGGGTGACGTGACGCAGTTGCGCTTCGCCACCGCTCTTGACGGATACGCCTTCGGCCCCCAGCTGTGGGAGACGACAGACGGCGGAGCTCGCTGGTCGCAGGTTCCCACCCCGGGGACGGTCACCGAGCTCGAGGCGGCCGACGGCGAAGCGTACGCCCTCAGCTGCGCGGCAGGGTCCAACTGTCAGTCGATGGCACTGCTGCGTTCACCGGTCGGCGCGACTCAGTGGCAGAGCGTCTCGACGCCCGTAACGCTCGGATACGGGGCGCAGTTCGCTCTGAGCGGCCCGAACCTGTACCTCCTGAGCGGCAACGAACCGCCTCTCGTCCTGCTGTACACCGACAACGACGCAGCCACCTTCAGCAAACGACTCGACCCCGGCACACCCTCCCTCGGCGGCAGGCTGACGGCCGCCGCCGATGGGAGCCCGACATTGTGGGCCGCCTCCCCCACGGGAACGATGGCGGCGACCGAGCTGTCGACCGACGGCGGCACGACTTGGCGGGTCGTCGCTGCGACGGGGGAGTTCCCCAACAGCGTCGGACTGGCGGCTGCCTCGTCATCGGTCGCTCTCGTCTGGCCCGGACCAGAGATCTCCGGTCAAGCGCCGACGGCGCTCGACCGTACGACGAACGGGGGCGAGAGCTACTCCGCCGTCCTGTCCAGCTCGTGGTCGGTCTCGTGGGCGGGGTTCAGCGACCCGACTCGCGCCTACGCCCTGGCGGCGACGGTGGGGACGGGCGGCAGAGGTCCCACGCGACTCTTCGAGTCGACAGACGGCGGTGCCACATGGCTCGAGGTCGTCGTCAGGGGCTGACTCGGTCCGCGGACGAGGACCGACGGTACGGCCGGGACGATGCCATCGGGCTGGTCTGCGCTCTCACGTCGTCATCGGGCGGCGACCGCGACGGCAGAATGCGGCATGCGAACGAGCGAGACGCGCATTCTCACGACCCATGCAGGCAGCCTCCCGCGGCCGGCGCACCTCGCCGAGCTGCACGGCCGGCGCAGCCGGGGCGAGTTCGTCGATCCGGACGAGATGCACCGAGCCGTGGAGGAGGCAACTGCGGCCAGCATCGCTGCCCAGATCGAGGCGGGAATCGACATCGGCAACGATGGCGAGCAGGCACGTGAGAGTTTCTTCACGTACGTGAGCCACCGGATGACGGGTTTCGGAGGGACGAGCGAGCGGAGGTTGATGGCGGATCTCCGTGCTCACCCCGACTATCTCGAGCTCGCACTCCCTCAGCGGCAGCACGCCCAGGTGAACCTCATGCGGGCGCGTGCCGGCGTGGGCGACGTCGCCTACGGCGACACGAAGGAGGTGGATGCGGAGTGCGCCTCGGTGGCGGGCGCCGGATTTCTCGAGACGTTCATGACGGCCGCCTCGCCGGGCATCGTGGCCGCCGCCATGGAGAACCGCCACTACCCGACCCGGGAGGAGTACCTGGGGGCGGTGGCCGCCGCCCTCGCCACCGAGTACCGGGCGATCGTCGGCCATGGGTTGCTGCTGCAGGTCGACGCCCCTGATCTCGCCCTCGAGCGCCACACCCTCTTCGCCGACCGGTCGATCGAGGACTTCCTCGTCTGGGTCGACCTCGTCGTGGCTGCCATCAACGGCGCTCTCAGCGGTATCGACCGGGCTGCCGTCCGGCTGCACGTCTGCTGGGGCAACTACGAAGGCCCCCACACCGAGGACGTGCCGCTCGACGACCTCCTCCCCCGCCTCTACGAGGCGAACGTCGGCGCCCTCGTCGTATCGATGGCGAACGCACGCCACGCCCACGAGTTCCGCTGCTTTGCCCGCAACCCCCTGCCGGAACATATGGCGCTCGTCGCCGGCGTCATCGACACGACGAGCAACTACGTCGAGCACCCCGAGGTCGTGGCCGACCGGCTCGAGCGTGTCGTCGAGGCCGTCGGTGACCCGACAAGGGTGATAGCCGGAACCGACTGCGGCTTCGAGACCACCGCCGGGCTGGGCGCCGTCGCCCCGTCGGTCGTGTGGGAGAAGCTTCGCTCTCTCTCCGCAGGCGCCCGGCTCGCCTCCGCCCGGCTGTTCGCTGCCTCCGCGGAATGAAGTGAGTCGCTAGCGGGCGTTGATGTAGTCCACGAGGGCGTTTCGGTCCTGCTCGAGCTCTTCCATGCGGTTCTTCACGACGTCACCGATGCTGACCATGCCGACAAGCACCCCGTCTTCGACGACGGGAACGTGGCGAACGCGGTGATCGGTCATCGTGGCCATGAGCGACTCGACCGAGCTGTCCGGCGAGGTCGATTGCACGTCGACGGTCATGATCGACGACACGGGCTGACCGACTACGTCGGGACCCACCGCCTCGAGGGCGCGTACGACATCGCGCTCGGACATGATCCCTTCGACGACGCTGCCATCACGCGAGACGACGAGCGACCCGATGTTGTGTCGGCCGAGCACGGCGATGGCTTCGGCGACAGACGCGTCCGGTGCGATCGTGACGACGGAGGCACCCTTTGTTGCCAGCAGGGCGGAGATCTTCATGGTGGCTCCTCTCGACCTGGATTCTCCGGCACGAATGGAGCCATGTCAACGCCTCAGGCAGCTACGGTCGCTGGTCGCCCCATTCGAGGCCGCTCGCCGTCAGTCCGTAGGGGGTTTCTTCGTACGTCGTGAACAGCGTGATCGGCGGCGAGTAGGCGTGGATGCTCACGGCCGGGCGCCCCGACTCGTGCTTCATGTCGTGCACGTGGGCGGGCCCGAAGCACCCCGCCGATCCGGGACCGAAGTGGCGAGCATGCAGGTCCGCCCCGGCGTTCGTGCGGTAGCGCTCGTACAAGGTGCCGTCCACCACCGAGAAGCCCCCCGACGAGCCGCCATGGTCGTGCCAGTCCGTCTCCTGGTCCACCTCCCAGGAGAGCAGGCGGACCTCGAAGTTCGCCGTCCGGTGCAAGATGAGCCACCAGCGCTTCTCCGTGCTGTCGACGACGAGGTCGCGCCACAGCTCGGGCCGAGCGGCAACGTCGGCGGCGAGATGCTCCAACTCGGTCGGCGTGAGCCGGTCGCCGCGCAGCTGAAAGGAGTCCAGCAGAGCTCCGATCGCCGCCGCCCGTTCCGCCGGCGCCTCGCTCGTCTTCGAGAGAATCCCTATTGTCATGTCTTCTATAGTATTACTCGCGAGCCCGCTTGTGGTGACATCCGCAGAAATTCTCTCATGAGGCCACGTGCAGACCGTGGCAAAGCGGAATCGTGTGCCCAAGGTGACGAAACGTGGCTCGCTGGATCGCCGCGGCTGCACAGTTCATCGAGCCCTCAGCGGGCGCCTCAGGCCCCATTAGGCTGCGGGCGCTTTGGAGCACGAACCTCATCACGATCACCTGGCGTTGAACGAGCCGGGGGACGGCCTTCTCCTCGTCGGCCACGGCAGCAGATCGCCAACAGGCCGCGCCGAGCTGTTGGAGCTCGGCGCGGGCGTCGCCCGCCAAGCACCCGAGCTCCTTGTCGAAACCGGCTTCCTCGAGCTGTCGGAGCCGCCGGCAGGCGCAGCCCTCGACCGTCTCGTCGAGCGCGGAGCGGAGCGGCTCAGCGTCGTCCCCTTGATGCTCAATGCCGCCGGCCACTCGAAGTCCGATGTGCCTGCGGTCGTCCTCGAAGGCCGGCGGCGTCACCCCCGACTCGACCTTTGCTACGGCCGCCCGCTCGGGCCTGACCACGCGATCCTCACGCTCGCCCGGCGCCGCATCACCGAGGTGGGGGGCGCCGGCTTGCCCCTCGTTCTCCTTGCCCGCGGCACCTCGGATCCCGACGCCAACGCCGATGCCTGCAAGGCGGCCCGCCTCGTGGCGGAGTGCGTCGGCAGCCGCACCGTCGCGACCGGCTACTCGGGCGTGACGTGGCCGAGCGTGCCGGAGGCACTCGAGCAGCTTCGGCGCCTCGGGGCCGAGCGGATCGTCTCGTTCGCCTGGTTCCTCTGCACCGGCGTCCTCGTCGAGCGGATGCGATCGGACTTCGCGAGATTCTCGGCGCGTACCGGCGTCGAAGTGCTCGACGCCGGCTACCTCGGGCCGGACCCGTCCCTCGTGACCCTCATCCTCGAGCGGCACGCAGAGGCACTCAGCGGGGACATCCGCATGAACTGCGACGTCTGTGCCTACCGGCGTCCCTTTCCCGGCCTCGAAGGCCGCGTCGGCCAAGAGCTCGGGCAGGGTCATTCGCACCTCGCCGCCGAGCACCGGTCCCACGGTCACGCCGCAGGCGACGGGGGCATGTGAGCCCGTTGAGGGCCGCTCGTGCCTCCGTGACCGGCCATTCAGAGCGATGACAGGTAGCGATCGGTCATCCGCCTCTGCACCCGGCGCCCCAGCGGCCCACCGAGGCGCGTGAGCACATCGGCCGGACGAGAAAAGGCCACGATCCGGAACACGACGTCGCCATTCGCCTGCTTCGTGACGCAGAACAGCTCCTCGCCCTCCTCGGGATGGCCCGGTAGCGTCCCGTAGGCGAACCCGTAGCGGTCCGGGTCCTCGACTACGTACACGATCCGGCAGAGGACGACGACATGGAGGAGGCCGAGGCGCTTGGTCGCCGCCACATCGACCCCCTCCCTGATGGACGCATCGGGCGGCCAGAGCCGCAACCCGGCGGCCCGAAGGGGCGCCCAGCTCCTGAGCCGCTCGACCGAACGGTCGAAGGCATCGTCGCCCGCGCCGGTCACGACCTCGCGGGCGACGTGGCGGTAGCCGCTCACCAGCCTGCCATCTCGCGTCGCTCCGACCTCGGCGTAGCTGACGGGGCGGTCCCGTACGGCGTCGAGCACAGCCTGCAGCCGGCCGTCGTCGGGCCGGCGGAGCATGAACACGGCTCCTTCCTACCCGCCCGTGCGGCCGCGCTCGGCCGCCGCCAACTGCCGTCGAAACCCGCTCACCGTCACCTCCACGACGACGTCGTGAGCACGCACGAGGAGGGGGCGCGCCACCCGGCTGGCGAGGCGCATGGGTCGCTGCATCATCTCGAGTCTCCAGGCCACCTCGGCCCGCGTACCGTCACCGATCCGGCTGAGCCGCAGCTGGGCCTCACCTTCGAGGTCACCATAAACAAGGGCATCGATCAGGCTCGGACGCCGGCACCGGACGAGCTCCACCCGCAGCCGCATGCGGTACGGGAGAGGCGGCACAACGACGCCCCGCAGCACCGAGCCGGTGCGGAGGGATCCACCCTCGATGGTGAACTCCCGCAACCAGGGCCACCAGGACTCGAACTCCTCCGCGTCCTCGATCGCCGCCCACAGCTCAGCCGGAGTCACGGGGAAGTCGAACTCGCGCCGGTACTCGATGACGGGAGGCGGGAGGGGCACGGGGGCAACGCTAAGGCGTCGGTACGCTCTTCTCGTGCCGAGGATGGAGTTCGACGCCGTCGTGACGGCGAAGGGGACGGCGGGGGCCGCCGTCGCCGGGACGGACGACCTCCCCGCCGCTCTCGAGGGCGGCGGCTTGACCGCCCGCTTCGCCGCGGCGGGCCGGTCTCCCGAGCCGCTGCCTACAACCGCCGACCCGACGATCGGACCAGCCGAGTTGCGGGCTATGCAAGCCCTCGCTAGCCGGGTGTGGGCGCGGCATCCCTCGCTCGTCAACACCGGCGCCACCGTTGGCGAGCTCGCCTGGAATTGGGGTTCCAACCGCCGGCGATCCGGCTCGAAGTGGCGTTCACGCCTACTGCGCGAGGGCGCCGATGTCGTCGCCTGGGGCTGGCTCAGCCCACCGGAGCTGGTCCGGGTGAGCGCCGACCGTCTCGAGCGTTCCGACGCTTCGCTCATCTGGCAGGTTCACCCGGACCGGCCCGAGCTCCTCGGCGGCCTCCTCGACTGGCTCGACGATGAGGCGGGCGACACGGCGCGTGAGACAACGGCGCGAGCCGAGGACGCCGCCGCCCTCGAGCAGCTCCGCCGGCACGGATACGAACAGGACGCAGGCGCTCCGTGGAGCGCCCTCAACCTTCGATCCCTCGACGACATCGCCGAACCCAGGCTGCCCGCCGGCTTCTCGATGCAGACCATGGCTCGTCTGGGCGACGTCTCGAGGCGTGTGGCCGTCCATCGCGCCGCCTGGCATCCGTCCGGGCTCAGGGAGGAGATCTACGCCGACGTCATGGCGACCTGGCCGTACCGGGCGGAGTTGGACGTCGTCGTACAGGCGCCGGACGGCTCGTTGGCAGCGTCCGTGCTCGCCTGGTACGACGAGGCCACGGGGGTGGGCGAATTCGAGCCCGTCGGCACACATCCGGCTCACCGCCGGCAGGGACTGGGCCGGGCCGCCAGCTTGTTCGCCATGCAGGCGCTGCGGGAGCTCGGCGCTGCCGCCGTGGCCGTCTCGTGCCGCGGCGACGACGACTACCCGGCACCGAGGCGGTTGTACGAATCGGCTGGGTTTCGTCGAGCGGCGAGCGACCTCGTGTTCCGAAAGCGAACGTGACGAGCATGGTCTCGAGCGTGGCAAGCTCGGTAGCGATGCCTGAAGAACAGCGCCACGACTCCCTTCGCCGAAGCTACGACGCCGTGGCCGAGGAGTACGCAGCTCGCCTGAACGACGAGCTCGACTACAAGCCGTTCGATCGTGGCCTCTTGGCTGCCCTCATCGAACAGAGCGAGCCCGAGACGACGACAGCTGACGTCGGCTGCGGACCGGCCCACGTGGCGGCGTGGCTGAGAGCCCATGGCGCAGACTCCGTTGGCATCGATCTCTCTCCTGCGATGATCGAGGTCGCCCGCCGGCTTCACCCCGAGGTCCCTGCCTGGGTGGGCGATCTCCTCGCCCTCCCGGCTGACGACGCAGAGTTCGGCGCCGCCGTAGCGCTCTACTCGATCATCCACCTCGAACCACACGAGCGCCCGCTCGCCTTCTCCGAGCTGCACCGCGTCCTCCGCCCGAACGGGCTCTTGCTGGTGTCGTTCCACGTCGGAACGGACGTGCAGCACCGTGACGAATGGTTGGGCCACGAGGTCGACATCGACTTCCGCCTCCTCGAGCCGGCGACGATCGTGGCCGAGATAGAGGCGGCCGGTTTCTCCTTGGAGATGGCGGCCGAGCGGGTGGCTTACCCGGAGGAAGCCGACACCAGGCGGGCGTACCTGCTTGCACGCCGCCCGGCGTGACCGCTCGCCTTCAGCCGGCGATGGCCTCGGCGGGCGTGGAGCTTTGCCTGCCAAGCTCCATGCGGAGCTGGCCGGAGTGGGCCTCGTAGTCGAAGAGCTCGCCGTAGCGGCCTCAGGCGATGGCGACCTCGAGCTGCTGGCGGGCCTCCTCCTCGCTGAACCCCCTTCGAAGCAAGTCGAGGAAGAAACCCTCCCCGAGCGTGCCGTCCTTCGTCGCTTCCAGGCTCTTGCAGATCGCCCGCACGAGCGGAGCGCGCTCACGCGCCTTGCGGCCGAAGATCTCTTTCGACGTGAGGATGTCCGTCTGCACGAAGGTGGTTCCCTCCTCGGTGGTCTCGAGGTCGGCATTCTCGACGGCGGCAAGGCCGAGCAGCTGGGCGGCGTCGACGACCGGGAGGAGGTCGTCGACTTCGAAGGTCAGCTCGTGGGCGAGTTTCGGAAGGTCCTCGCGACCGCCGTGGGCGGCGAGGATCTCGAGCAGTCCCGACATGCCGCCGACGGTGGCGATCGGCAGCGGTGTCTCGTCGGTGATCCCTCGCTCGGCGCCGTCAAGGTCCACACGTGACCGGGCGCACGCGAGCCGCTTCCTGTCATGAAGGTGTAGATCTCGTCGACGAGACCGGCGAACGCCTCTTCGATCCCCGCCCCCACGAGCAGGTCGATCGGACTGAAACGTCGACGGCGTAGAACGGCACGCACCGGAAGGGACTGGCGTATCGGCACTTCGCTCAGCTCCAGATCCGCACCAGAGCCAGCAGCCGTCGCATATCGATCCTCCGTCGCGTCGCTCGGACGCGCCGAGGCTACGAGGCGTCGACGACGCTCGCCACGTGGGAGGCGACTCTTGCGTCCAGCTGCTCGGCGACCGCTTCGTCGTTCGCCAGCTCGTCCTCGATGCTGGTGGCGCCAAAGGCGAGGACGCCCATGTCGTCGAAGGCCTTCGTGATACGCGGCCCCCAGAGCCCGATGTCTTTCAAGACCGGGACGATGCGCATGAACAGGTAGCTGCGGAAGAGCCGCTGGGTTTCGCTCTCGGCCACGTACTTGGCGACCTCGGCCGGCAGGCCGAGCCGCTCCCACACCTCCTCACCGAGGAAGCGGTCGCGCATGCGGTAGCAGGCGTCCACGCAGAACTCTTCTCGCTCGTCCCGTTCAGCGTCGGTCAGTTGTGGGTAGTAATCCCGCAGTGCCAAGCGGCCGAACATCACGTGGCGCGCCTCGTCCTGCATGACGTAGGCGTTGAGGGCCTGCCCGAGCGGCTCCGTCGCCATGTTGCGGATGAAGCCGAAGGCGGCGAGCGCCAGCCCCTCGACGAGCACCTGCATCCCGAGGTAGGTCATGTCCCATCGCTGGTCCGAGATGACGTCGTCGAGCAGGCTCTTCAGGTTGTAGTTGAGCGGATAGACAAGATTGAGCTTCTCGTAGAGGTAGCGCGAGTAGACCTCGACATGGCGCGCCTCGTCAATCACCTGGGTGGCGGCGTAGTACTTGGAGTCGATGTCCGGCACCGTCTGGACGATCTTCGCCGTGCAGATGAGGGCTCCCTGCTCGCCGTGCATGAACTGGCTGAACCGCCACGCCTCCACGTGCCGGCGCGCCTCGCCCTTCTCGGCCTCGGTCATCTTCTCCCACCAAGTCGTGCCGAAGAGCGGGTGGATCTCATCAGGAAAGCCGAGCGGGTTCTCGAAATCCACCTCCTGCGACCAGTCCAGCCGGTCCTTTCCGATCCACTGCCGGCGCGTGCCCTTGTCGTAGAGGCGCAGCAGCTGGTCGCGCCCGCCCGTGTAGTCGAAGTCGAACACCGTCGTCGCCGGAGAGTCAATCGGCCACGCCTTCGAGTACCCCGCCGCCACCTCTTCGAACGTCTCTTTGGCGCTTTCCCCCATGATGATCCCCGATCGCTCTGACCGCTCCTCGCCGCACTTTAGGTGTCGCGAGCTGCCACCGGCTACGTTCCTCGAATCGTGACGCCGGCTGCTGCGCGAGCTCCCATGCGCAACCGCGTGACGCCTACGGGCGACATCGTCGCCACGCCACTGCGGGGCGCCTGGCTGGGCAACCGGGGGATCCTCCATGAAGGCACCCAGGTCGTGCGATTCCACCGCAGCAGCCTGTGGATCATCTGCGAGCTCGAGCACAAGGGCTGGCGGCTACCGCAGTGGGCTGACGGCCACCTCACGGTGCTGTTCTTCCACGACGAGGCGGTCGCTTTCGCCGCCGGGCACCGGCCGTGCGCCCTCTGCCGCCGCCGGGCGTACAACGACTACCGCCAGGCGTGGTCCGAGGGCCTCCGGACACAGAGGCCATGGGCGAAAGACATCGACCGGCAGCTGCACTCCGAGCGCATCGTCCGGGGCACCCACCGCCGGCGTCTGCACCCGATGGCGTGGCGATCGCTGCCCATTGGCAGCTTCGTGCTCTGGACCGGAAAACCGGCGCTCGTTCTCGACCACGGCATCGTGCCGTGGACGACGGAGGGTTACGGCTGCGTGCAGGAGCGGCCGACAGCAGGAACCGTTGAGGTGATCACTCCCCCATCGACGGTGGCGGCATTCCGGGCGGGATTCCGCCCTCAGATCGACGACACGGCTGGAATCGGCTGAGGCACCGGCCCTTAGGACCTGGCTCGCGACCGAGCGTGCTCGCGATAGAGCGCCGAGCGCCGGTAGCGGATATTCATCCGTCGGACGTCGGCGTTGTAGGCGTCGATGAGCCTGGCGCGCTCGCTCTCGTCGCCACAGAGCTCGAGGCGTGACTCGAGGGCCCGGCGCATCCTCGTGATTCGCTGCCCGTCGGTGAGCACCTCAGGCGCCGGCTGCTCACGTCGAACAGGTACGCCGAACTGGCCGCCGTCGGTCTGGGTACGAGCAGCGATCCGCGGGATGTCCAGCTGCTCGCGGAGCGCCAGCTGCTCATTCGACTTGTTGACGGCGATGGCGACGACGTTCAACGGGCGGATGCAAGCCTCCACACATGCGGGCTTCATGCAGTACTCGAAACCTGCGTCCACTCGTTCCTCGGAGACGGGGTCTCCACAATTGCGGCACTGCAAAGTCAGCACGTCTCTCCACGACAACACGGGTGTCTTGACGCCGCAGCGGCAGCACGGCCGCCTGCGGCGACGGCAATTGTACGGTCGGCCGCCGGCGAGCCTGCCCTACCGGGCGGGCTGAGGATCCCGGGTCAGCGGCGCCGGCAGTCGTGCTCGGCGTAGATCATCGGGACGGCGATCGAGCTTCGCGGGCCAGCTCCGGCCTCGGGGCAGCTCCGGCCTCGAGGCGGACCTGGCCGAGCCTATTTCGAGGGCGTTCGTGGACGATCCGAGCCCTTTCTGGATGCAGTTTGGGACAGCGGCGGTCCCTTTCACCCACCCAGAACTCTCTGGACCACCGAGGAAACCCGTCCCCGATCGGCGAACCGGCCCGACCGAGCACCGATGCGGGGCACTCAGGGATGAGCGACCGAGGTCACCGCCGGCGTCGTCCCTTCGGCGTGGCTGTGCCCTTCGGCGTGGCTGTGCCCTTCGGCGTGGGTGTGCCCTTCGGCGTGGGTGTGCCCTTCGGCGTGGGTGTGCCCTTCGGCGTGGCCGTGCCCTTCGGCGTGCGAGGGCCACGCGTGGGATTCGAGGTCGCCCCCCTGCATGCGTTGGGCCAGGCGCAGGTGGTAGAGGAGGAGGAGCTGCACGACGGCGAGCGGCTCGCTGCGCACGCCCGGCTCGATCGCGCCGAGGGATTCGGGCACGTCGTCGCTCAGGCCCAGGCTGTTCCAGATGGCCTCCTCCACCTGACGAGTGAGCTCTCGAGAGGCATAGGCGTGCACGTGCAGGGCGTCAACCGGCTTGCCGTCGATGTCGCGAGCGAGCTTGAGATGGATGGCTTCCCGTGTGTCCTCGGTGAGGATGGCGCTGAGGTCGGGGTGGGGGGCGGTTGGGCGAAGCAGAATCGTGGCGGAGAGTGCCCCGTCGGCAACGGTGCGCCCCTCGATGGGCGCAAAGCGGACGACGATGTCCGCCCACTGACGCTGGGGACGGATGAAGGCAGCGGACTCCGGCTCCCGCTTCAACAGGTCCTCGAGAACCTGTTCAGGCGTGTATCCGCGCTCGCGGGTGTCCCGCTTGACCTTCCAGGCGCGACGGATGTCCTCAGGAGGATCCAGATACACACTCAGGTCGAAACATGCCCGCGAGAGCCGGTTGTAGAGCGGGAGGAGGCCCTCCACGATCACGTAGGGGCCGGGCTCGAAGAGCACCGGCCGGTCCAGCGTCCCGTCCCGGTGGTTGTACACCGGTTTCAGGATGGGCTCTCCCATCGCCACCAGTTGAAGGTGCTGCTCCATGATCCCGACGTAGTTGCAGGCCGGGTTGACGGGAGTGAAGGGCAGGCTCTTACGCTCCTGCCGGTCGTAACGGTGGTAGTCGTCGACGCAGAACGAGGTGATCCCCTCACCGGCCATGGCAGAGACGAGCCCGCGGGTGAGTGTCGTCTTGCCGGCGGCGCTGTCGCCGGCGACCGCCAACATGATCGGTCGGTGGGCGCCATCACGGCTTGCCTGGCGCATGACGACGCGCTTGGGGCTCACCGGGGCGCGATTCTGACTCGGGACGTCCCCATTTGGTCATGGTACGGACACATCGTGCTGTCCGCATCCCCCAGGAGGGGGAGCCGCTGCGGGATCGAGACGATTCCCGGTGGGAGGGCGTCTCCCCCAACGGAGGGACGGCGCGGTCCCTAGGCTGGGCAGCAGTGGACCCCATACGCATCCTGGTCGTCGACGACCACCAGATGGTGCTCGATGGCTTGTGCGCCATGCTCCGCCCCTTTGCGGAAGAGGCGATCATCGTGGCGGCCACGACAGATCCGGCCGAGGCACGAAGGCTGACGGCCGAGCTGCGCCCCGACATCGTCCTCGTCGACGTGCGCATGAAGGCGATGAGCGGGTTCGAGTTGTGCGAGCACCTCCTGCGGGCCGACCCGGACGTCAAGGTGGTGCTCCTGACGGTGTACGACGACGAGCAGTACCTCTTTCAGGGCCTGCGGGCGGGCGCGGCCGGGTATCTCACCAAGCAGGTCGTGGCCGAAGATCTGCTTGTTCACCTCCGCCGCGTCCTCGAGGGAGAAGTCGTGGTGGATCCCTCGCTCGCCGGCAGGGTCGCCCTCTCAGCGGCTCGCCTCGACCGTGGTGAGTTCTGGCCGGGAGCCCACCTCGGCCTCAGCCAGCGGGAAAGCGAGGTGCTGGAGTTGATGGTGCACGGCAACTCCAATCGCGCCATCGCCGCCCGCCTCGTGCTCGGCGAGGAGACCATCAAGACTCACGTCCGCTCGATCTTCCGCAAGCTCGAGGTGACCGACCGCACCCAGGCGGTGGCCTTCGCCTTGCGAGAGGGGATCTTCCTGTGAGCGGGCCGGCCAACCCTCCCGACACGGGCGACGCGGGCGCCGCCGGCGGCTCCATCACCGACGACGCTGCCTGGGCCGCCCTGCTGCGCGAGATCATCGATCTCAGCGCCGAGGAGCACAACCTGCGCGTCGTGCTTCGTCGGGTGGCAGAGCTCGTCGTGGCCACCACCCGCGCGGACGCCTGTTTCGTCCACGTGGTCGAGCGCGATGCCGCCGAGGTGGTCCTCATGGGCGCCACTCCGGCCGAATTCGAGCCGATGGTCGGGAACGTGCGGCTGCCCATCGGCGAAGGGGTCGCCGGTTGGGTCGCCCAGCGCGGGCGGCCCGCCCTCGTCGAGGACAAATGGAAGGACCCGCGCTACCGGTACATCCCTGCGCTGCGAGGGGAGGAGTTCAGCTCCCTTGTTTCGGTCCCACTGCTGCGGCCTCACGGCGTCGTCGGCGCCCTGAACGTGCACGCTCGCCGACCGCACCATTTCGACGACCAAGACGTCGAGCGCCTCAACAACGTCGCCAGCCTGCTGGCGGGCATCGTTGAGAACGCCGTTCTCTACGATCGCCTCGTGCATCGGGAGGCGGAGCTGGAGCGATTCGCCGCCCGCACCATCGAGCTACAGGAGCTGGACCGGCGGCGGATCGCCGCCGACATCCACGACGGCATCAGCCAACGGCTCGTGAGCGCCTGGTACCACCTGCGTGCCGTCCAGTCGAGCTCGGCCGACCCGGCCACGAGGGCCGAATTTGCCGCTATCGAGGGCTTGCTCTCCGACGCTCTCGAGGAGGCGAGGAGGGCGATCATCGGGCTGCGCCCAGCCGTGCTCGACGACCTCGGCCTTGCCGCCGCCATCACGAGCGTGGCGGCCTCGCTGAGCGATGACCTCGACATCGACCTCGACGTGGCCGACTGCGAGCTGGCACCCCACGTGGAGGCCTCCCTCTTCCGGATCGTGCAGGAGGCGCTCCAGAATGTCGTCAAGCACGCCGCCGCCTCACGGGTGGCGGTGATGCTCCAGTCCGATGAGGAGGGCGTGACGCTCGCGATCGAGGACGACGGTCGGGGTTTCGATCCCGACACGGCCCGCGGACCGACGTCCTACGGGCTGAGCGGCATGCAGGAACGGGCCGGCCTGCTCGGGGCGACGCTCGAGATCCGGTCACACCCCGGCGACGGCACGAGGCTCGTGCTCCACATCCCACCCCAGCTGCGGCCGGCGGCCGACGAGATGCCCAAGGACCATCCCGGCGACGTCGGCGCTCTCCCTCGTCACTGACCTCGAGGGCTGCGGCCGGCTCCCCCACGAGCCGTCCTCAGTTCGCAGGGGCGGGCTTGGTCCCGTCGGAAGCGGCCTCGGCGTCGGCGAACACCCGGCTGCGGAGGATGTCGTCCGCCTCGATGCGCATGAGATCCGCCTTGCCGAGCTGGCGGGCCCCGGAGGACACGAGGCGGTCGGCCTGCCGGAGGCGGGCCCGCTCGAGGGCGTTGCGGACGCTGCGGGCGTTGGCAAAACGGGGCTGAGCCATCCGCCTGACGACGTAGTCGGCGAGGGCGACCTCGGCCCCCTCCGACAGCACGTAGCCCTGCTCGTGCAAGATCAGGCGTGCGATCGCCATGAGCTCGTCAGCGGTGTAGTCAGGGAAGTCGAGGTGATGGGCGATGCGAGAGCTCATGCCCGGGTTGGACTGGAAGAACGTGTCCATCCGGTCCTTGTAGCCGGCCAAGATGACAACGAGATCCTCCCGGTCGTTCTCCATCACCTGCAGGAGCATCTCGATCGTTTCCTGGCCGTAGTCGCGCTCGTTCTCCTGGCGGTACAGGTAGTACGCCTCGTCGATGAAGAGCACCCCGCCCATCGCCCGCTTGAGGACCTCGCGTGTCTTCGGGGCGGTGTGGCCGATGTACTGGCCGACGAGGTCGTCGCGGGTAACTGACACGAGGGTGTTGCGCCGCAGGTAGCCGAGCCGGTGGAGCAGCTCTGCCATACGCAGGGCCACGGTCGTCTTGCCGGTACCCGGACTGCCGGTGAAGCACATGTGGAGCGAGGGCCGGCTGGAGCCGAGCTGGTAGCGCCCACGGAGCCGGTCGATCAGCAGCAAGGAGGAGATCTCCCTGATGCGGGTCTTGACGGGCACGAGGCCCACGAGCTCGCGGTCGAGGCGTCCGAGCACCTCGTCGACATCCGAGGCGGCTCGCTCCCCAGCCAGGTCGACGAGGTCGTCGTCGCCGAGGACTTCCGGCCCTTCCGATGATCCGGCGCCCGATCCGGACCCGGCAGGAGCGGGCTCGGCCGGCGGTCCGGCCACTGCCGGCGCCGTCCCCGGAGGTGTCATGGCAAAGCCCCCTGGTCGAACGCGACCCTGCTCAGCCACGCTCAACTCCCGGCATACCGCTGGCCGGAGGGAACGTCGGTGGCATAGGCGTGAAGTGTGTAGCGAATGGTGCGATCGGGCCCCTCTTGGCGATCGAGGCGGAAACCCGGCTCCACTGCTGGACGATGCACGATGAAATCCAGCGCTGTCGTCTGGCGACCGAGGGTGGCGTCATAGGCGTTCACTCGGACGTAGTGGTTCGGAAAGGCCTCCCGGCAGCGGTTGACCTCGAGGAGGGCGGCGGAGGCGTCGCCGAGCTCGAACATCGGCAAGCCCCACATCTCCCAGTACGTGTTGCGGGGATGGGGATCGTCGGTGAGCTCCACCGAGATGGCCCACCCCTTGTCCATTGCGTACTGCAGCTGGGCGAGGATCTCCTCGTCGGTGAAATCCGGCAGGTAGGAGAAGGTGCCTTGTGTGACTCGCATCGTCGCTCGTTTCGTCTCGTGGGCTGTCTAGGCGGTCGGAGTCGCCAGGACGTCCGGGGTATCGGTGGACTCGTAGTTGAAAGCGACGTCGCCCCAGGTGTCGAGGGCCGTTTGCAGCTCGGGGCTGCGGCGGGCGGCGAGACGGAGGATCTCCTCCCCTTCGGCGAGGAAGTCCTTACCTTCGTTGCGCGCCTTGATCATCGCCTCCACCGCCACGCGGTTTGCGGTGGCGCCGGCGGCGATTCCCATGGGGTGCCCGATGGTGCCGCCTCCGAACTGCATGATGACGTCCTCGCCGAGATGGTGGAGGAGCTGGTGCACCTGGCCGGCATGGATCCCGCCGGACGCCACGGGCATGACCCCGGGCATGGACGCCCAGTCCTGATCGAAGTAGATGCCGTGTGCGGGGTTGGCCTCGACGTGCTCGAGGCGGAGGGTGTCGTAGTAGCCGGCGATGATGTTCGGATCCCCTTCCAACTTGCCGACAACGGTGCCGGCGTGAAGGTGATCTACGCCCAGCAGCCGGCACCACTTCGCCACGACGCGGAAATTGACGCCGTGGTTCTTCTGGCGTGCAAAGGTGGCGTATCCGGCGCGGTGCAGGTGAAGGAGCACCCCGTTCGCCCGCGCCCACTTGGACATGGACGTCATGGCCGTGTAGCCGATCGTCAGATCCATCATGACGATGATGCTGCCGAGGGACTTGGCGAACTCCGCCCGCTCGTACATCTCCTCCATGCTGCCCGCCGTCACGTTCAGGTAGTGGCCCTTGACCTCGCCGGTGGCGGCCTGAGCCCGCTGGACGCCCTCCATCGAATAGAGGAAGCGGTCGCGCCAGCGCATGAAGGGCTGGCTGTTGATGTTCTCGTCGTCCTTGGTGAAGTCCAGCCCGCCACGTAAGGCCTCGAAGACGACACGGCCGTAATTGCGTGCCGACAGACCCAGCTTGGGCTTGGTGGTGGCGCCGAGCAGGGGGCGACCGTACTTGTTGAGGTACTCCCGCTCCATCACGATCCCATGGGGTGGGCCCTGGAAGGTCTTCACGTAGTGGATGGGGATGCGCAGGTCCTCGAGGCGGAGGGCCTTGAGCGCCTTGAAGCCGAAGACGTTTCCGATGATCGACGACGTCAGGTTGGCGATCGAGCCTTCCTCGAACAGGTCGAGCTCGTAGGCGATGAGCGCGAGGTACTGTCCCTCCACCCCCGGCACGGGGTCGACCCGGTAGCACTTGGCCTGATAGTGGTCATAGGCAGTCAGCCGGTCGGTCCAGACCACCGTCCACGTGGCAGTGGAGGACTCACCGGCCACGGCGGCCCCCGCCTCCTCGGGCGGCACGCCCGGCTGGGGAGTGATGCGGAATGCGGCGAGGATGTCGGTGTCCTTCGGCTCGTAGTCGGGTTGCCAGTAGCCCATCTGGGCGTACGGGATGACGCCGGCGCCCCAGCGTCCCGCCTCACCGTCGGAGGAACCAGCCATCGCCGTCACTTCCTTCCTCTGCGCTTGACCTTCATTCCTTCATCATGACGATTGAATCTTCAACTGTCTATGAAGAGTTTCTCCTAGACTCATAAGCTAATCTTGATGAATGACCATCAACCAGCTGCGGGCGTTCGTCGCCCTGGCGGGGGCCGGCTCGGTGCGAGAGGCCGCCAAGCGCCTCTTCGTCACGCAGCCGGCGGTCTCCGCCAGCGTGGCGGCCCTGCAGGCAGAGCTGGGTGTCCGGCTTGTCGAGCGCGATGGGCGAGGCCTACGGCTCACCGACGCCGGCCTCGTGCTGGCTGGCTACGGCCGGCGGATCCTCGGTCTCTTGGAGGAGGCCAAGCTCGCCACGGTTGCCGGCGCCGACCCCGAACGAGGCAGGTTGCGCCTGGCCGCCGTGACGACCGCTGGCGAGCACATCGTGCCCGCAGTGCTCGCCACCTTTCGGGACGATCACCCCGAGGTGGAGGTTGTCCTCGAGGTCGGCAACCGCAACAGCGTGTGGGACCTGCTCGCCAACGGGGACGTCGATCTCGCCATCGGGGGCCGCCCTCCGCAGGGAGGTGACGTCGTCAGCCTCGCCGAGGCCGAGAATGAACTGCTCATGGTGAGCGCCCCCGAGGCGACGGGGAGACGATCACCCCGGCAAGTGACGGTGGCGGAGCTGGCGCGACGCACGTGGCTAGTCCGGGAGCCGGGATCAGGTACGCGGTCGGCCGCCGAGGAGCTCCTCGAAGAACTCGGCATCGCCCCCTTACGGCTCACCTTGGGCTCGAACGGCGCCCTGCGGGAGTCCGCCATATTGGGACTCGGCGTCGCCTTGATCTCTCGGGCGGCGGTGGCTCGCCAACTGAGCGACGGCACCCTCGAGGAGTGGCGGGTAGGACCCCTCCCGCTGCAGCGGCCCTGGCACGTCGTGGCCAGGGGTGGCTGGAGCCTGCCGGCCACCGCCGGCCTGTTCGTGCAGCATCTGCTCAAAACCGGTGAATTCGGGCCCGGTTCGGCCGCTCTGTAGCATCGGCACCACCTATCGGGTCGGGCGTCTGCCCGTGTGCCGGTGGGCCGGAGGGGGCCGCAATGACATCTGCGACACTGCCGATCGTTGCAGCCGTGTTGAAGCCGTACGTCGAGACCCATCCCATCGGTCCGCTCTGGGTCGCGGTGGTAGTCGTCGCCGGCGTCATCGAGCTGGCGGGCGCCGGCCGGCGACGCGTCGAAGCCACCAAGAGGGACAGGGGCAGTCAAGTCGTCCTCCGTATCTGCGAAATCCCGGGCGTCGTCCTGCTCCTGTTGTCGCCGAGGATCGCGCCGGCGGCAGAGATTCGCCCCCCGCTCGTCTCGGTGGTGGTCGGGATCGTCGTCTTCTCGTCAGGAGAGGCCCTGCGGGTGTGGGCGAAAGTCGCCCTGGGCAGATACTTCACCTATACCGTCCAGACCAGCAGCGATCAGCCGGTGATCACGAGCGGCCCGTACCGATTCCTTCGCCACCCCGCCTACAGCGGGATCCTGCTGATCGCCATCGGGGCGGGTGCCGTATGGGGGAACTGGCTCGGGTTGGGTGCGCTGACGTTGCTGACCCTCGTCGGCTTGATCTATCGCATTCGCGTCGAGGAGAAGGCCCTGCTCGAGGACCTCGGCGACAGCTATCGCACCTACGCCGAGCACCACAAGTGCTTGATCCCGTTCGTCTGGTAACCGAGCGGCCTGGCCCCCCGCACGTTCTGTTGCGCCGAGCGCCCGCCGGTAGCCGGGCGGCGCCCGTCGGAGCGCTAGGCCCTGGGAGCCTGTGACATTGTTCGCCTCTGCCCTGCGGGGTGCAGTGGGCCAGACGTGGCCCCCCTTCGTACTCGTCACCGGCCTCCTGCTCATCGGGGTGGTAGCCGCCTCCGACGGGCTGTTCGAGGCGGTGGGCGGCCGGCTCGCGCGGCTGCCGGGCGGCGGGATCGCCTTGTTCGCCGCCCTCATGGCGCTCGTGGCGGCCGTGACGGTCGTCTTGAACCTCGACACGTCCGTCGTCTTCCTGACGCCGATCGTGCTGCATGCCGCCCGGCAACGCCGCGTCCCCGAGACCGCCTTCTTGTACGGAGCCGTCTTCATGTCCAACTCCGCCTCCCTCCTACTGCCGGGCTCGAACCTCACCAACCTGCTCGTGCTGGCTCCTGCCCACACGAGCGGCAGCGTCTTCGCCGCCGCCATGCTCCCTCCCTGGATCGCAGCCGTCCTCGTAACGGCCGTCGTACTGGTCGCCTGGCGCTGGGGCGAGCTGCGATCGCCAGGACAAGCGAGCTTCGAGCTCGTCGCCCTACGCCCCGGGCTCGGCCTCCTGGGCGTCGTCGCCGCCGTCGTGCTCGTGCTCGTGCTGAAAGACCCGGCACTTCCCGTCCTGTTCGTAGGCGCCGCCACGGCAGGCGCCCAGATCGCGCTTCGACGCCTCGAGCTGGCCTCGGCTCGCCGGGCGGTCAACCTCCTCGTCCTGGGCGGGCTGTTCCTCTTCGCCGTCACTCTCGGGACACTGGCAAGGGTGTGGGGCGCCCCTGGCCGGCTCGTCGGCTCCATCGGGACGTGGGCGACTGCCTGGCTCGGCGCCGGTACGGCCGCTCTCGTCAACAACCTCCCGGCGGCTGTGCTCCTGTCGTCGAGCCCACCGCCTCACGTGCAGGCCCTCCTTGTCGGTCTCGATCTCGGGCCGAACCTCGTCGTCACCGGCGCACTCTCGGCCATCTTGTGGATGAGGGTGGCCCGCGGGGAGGAGGCGCGGCCTTCCGCCCTCACCTACTCCAAGGTCGGCGTCGTCCTGGTACCCCTCACGATGGCGGCCGCCCTCCTCGCCCTTCAGGTCTTCGGCGCCGCACACTTGTAGGGCCCACGGGTGCTAGCACGACACGGATTGAGCAGGCTGGCCCCCTTCCGACTTCGTCGGCTTGGCTGCAGACTTGCTCGCGACGGAGAGGGGTCGGATGCGGGCCATATGGATGGTGTTCTTCGCCGAGCTCCGCCACCGCTGGCGGTCGTGGCTCGCGCTCACGATCCTCGTAGCCCTCGTGGGCGGCACCGTGCTCGGCGCCGTCGCCGCCGGTAGGCGTACGCCTCGGCTTTCCCGCGCTTCGTTGCCCGTTTTGGCTTTGACGCCGAGGTCTTCGACACCTCGCCCGTGCCGCAGGGCTCGCAACGCTGCCGATCGTCTCGGCGCTCACACGCGTGAGCTACTACGGCAACGGCAACGCCATTGCCAACGGGCACATCCTGCCCGAGGACGATGTCAACGTCTTCAGCTCGCCTGCACAGCACGGGCTGAGCACGATGAAGCTCGTGGAAGGGCGGCTGCCGTCCGCCGCCGACGAAGTCCTCGTGGGCTTCCCGCTGCAGCAGCTCGGCGTGCAGCTCGGGTCGGTCATCACCATGCCCTTCGACGCACCTTCGCAGCTGAACGCCTTCCTCAACGGCAACCCGACCCCCCGGGGCCCAGAGGTGAGGTTTCATGTCGTCGGCGTCGAGGCGAACGTGACCGACTTCCCGTCGGGCAACAGCACGACGTACAACCTGTTCACGAGCGCAGCCTTCGACCGCGGTGAGGGACTGCGCGCCCTTCGCATCTACGGAGCGCTCGTCCGTATGCGTCACGGCGCCGCCGACCTGCCGCAGTTCCAGTTCTACCTCAGCCATCACCTCTCCGACGCCGAGGCCCAGTCGGCCGATGAGGGTGTCACGGCGGTGGAACGTTCGATTCACCCTCAAGCGGTCGGTTGGTGGCTCTTCGCCCTGCTCGCAGGCCTTGTCGGTGTCGCCCTCGTCGGTCAGGCACTCGCTCGCCAGAGTGTCATCGAGGCCGACACGTACCCGACGCTCGAAGCCTTGGGTGTCCGTCCGACCCAGTTGCTTGCATTGGGAATGGCGCGTGCGGCTGCCATCGCGCTCGCCGGCGCCGTCGGGGCGGTTGCGCTCGCCTTTGCCGTCTCGCCCCTGACGCCCGTGGGCGAGGCTCGCATCGCGGAACCCGCGACGGGCTTCGCTCTCGACGTCCTCGTGCTCGGTCTGGGAGCGTTGTCGACTGCCCTCGTGACGGTCCTCCTCGCCGTCCTGCCGGCTTGGCAGTCGACGCGGCTTGGGCGTACACGCCGCAGTCGGAGTTTGGAGCCACCCGCGCCTCCATCGTCGTCGCCGGCTTGACGCGAGCAGGCGCTCCACCGACCGCTCTCGTCGGTACGAGCCGCGCCCTCGAGCGAGGAAAGGGGCGCTCATCGGTGCCCGTCGCCACCGCCCTGCTTGGCACTGCGTTGGCGGTGACCGCTCTCGTCGCCACCTCGGTCTTCGGCGCCAGCTTGTCGAACCTGCTGACGACTCCACGCCTCTACGGCGTGAACTGGCAGGTCCTCCTCGACGACTTGAGCTACCCGCAAGTCCGCGCAGAGGCGGGCACGCTGGCCGGCGATCCCAACGTGGAGACGGTCACCTACTCCGTGGAGGGCAAGTACGTCAAGGTGGGCGACGCCACCGTGCCGGCCACGCTCGTCGACGTCGCCAAGGGCCCCATGGCGT
>Ga0187879_10000272_pt1 | contig 35691 bp, 25 predicted proteins | sample June2016WEW_19_1_FD_132423 | JGI IMG/M metagenome (GOLD analysis project Ga0187879, IMG submission 132423) | Peatland microbial communities from SPRUCE experiment site at the Marcell Experimental Forest, Minnesota, USA - June2016WEW_19_10 | ecosystem: Environmental > Terrestrial > Soil >... | reverse complement strand
CGAGTTCTTCATGAAGCGCATCGGCGGCCTCAAGCAGCAGGTCGTCGCGGGGATGCACGAGCTGACCGTTGACGGGCGCACGCCGCAACAACAGATCGCGGAGTGTTACCTGGTGGTGCGCGAACTCGAGCAGCGACAGCGCGAGCTTGGTCCGCGAATTCTCAGCCAGCTCGAGAACTACGGCATCCGCGTGCGTCTGTACGCCAGCCTCTCGGCCGACGAGCGCAAGTCGATTCGCGAGTATTACTACAAGAACATTTTCCCGCTGGTGACGCCGCAGGCGATGGATCCTGCGCATCCGTTCCCGTTCGTCTCGAATCTGTCGCTCAACCTGCTGGTCACGGCGCGTTACCAGAACGACTCCGACCCGCTGATGGCGCGGGTGAAAGTGCCGATCGGGTTCGGAATCCCGCGCTTTCTGCGGGTCGGCAATCAAAGTGATTTTGTCCGGCTCGAGGACGTCGTCGCGAACAATCTCGATCTGCTGTTTCCCTCGATGCTGATCGACTCGTACGAGCTTTTTCGGGTGACGCGCAACGCCAACACGGAGCGCGACGAGGACGAGGCCGACGACTTGCTGGCTCTGATCGAATCCGAGCTGCGCGATCGCCGTTTCGCGCCAATCGTGCGGCTCGAAGTGCTGTCCGGAATTAATCCCGTTCATCGCGGAATGCTGGCAGCTGAACTTGGACTGGACGAACGCGCCGACGTGTTCGAAGTGGATGAGATGCTCTCGATGCGCGACTTGGGAGAGCTTGCGGCGATCGACGCGCCTGCGCTGCACGATCCGCCGCATCATCCGGTGGATCATCCGCGCCTCACCGTCGGGCGCAGTATCTTCCACGTCATTCGCGACGCCGGTTCGTTCCTGCTGCTGCATCCCTACGAGTCGTTCTCGACGTCGGTGGAACGGTTTTTGCGCGAAGCCGCGGACGACCCGAAGGTCCGCGCGATCAAGATGACGCTGTATCGTACCTCGCCCGACTCGAAAATCATCAGCTACCTGTGCGACGCGGCGCGCAACGGCAAGCAGGTGGCGGTGGTGGTCGAGTTGAAGGCGCGCTTCGACGAAGCTGCGAACATCCAGTTTGCGACCAGGCTCGAGGAATTCGGAATTCACGTAACCTACGGCGTCGTGGGTCTGAAGACTCACAGCAAGGTGATCCTGGTTGTTCGCCAGGACTACAACGGTCTGCGCCGTTACGCACACATTGGCACCGGCAACTATCATCCCGGGACGGCGAGATTTTATGCCGACTACGGACTGCTGACTTGCGACGGCACTATCGGCGAAGACCTGACCGAGCTGTTCAACTACCTGACGACCGGCTATATGCCGGATCGTCCCTATCGCAAGATTCTGCCGGCTCCGACCGTGCTCAAGCGCGCGCTGTTGGCGCGAATAGAGCGCGAAATCAAGCTCAATTCGGCCGCATCACCCGGACTGATTCAGTTCAAGATGAACGCGCTCGAGGACGTGGACATCACGCGGGCGCTTTATCGCGCCTCGCAGGCGGGCGTGAAGGTTGACCTGATTGTCCGCGACACCTGCAGGCTGCGCCCGGGAATCCAGGGACTGTCGGAGAACGTGCGCGTGGTGAGCATTGTTGGCCGGTTCCTCGAACACGGCCGCATCTTTTATTTTCGCAATGGCGGAGCGGAGGAGTTTTTCATCGGCTCCGCCGATTGCATGAAGCGCAATCTTGAAAGTCGCGTCGAAGTCGTCGCGCCAGTCGAGGACCCTCAACTGCGCAAGGAGCTGCGCATCGTGCTCGACCTGCAGTTGCGGCCCAATCGATGCCAGTGGGAAATGCAGGCCGACGGCACCTACGTCAGGACCACTGCCGCGGACGCCGCCCCGGCCTGCCAGCAGGCGATGATAGATTTCGCTGAGACGCGACAGACGGAAGCGACCAAGGTCAAGAAGCGCCGCTCCAAAGGCTTCGCCCGCCGCACGGTACGCGAAAGGACCGGCGAGTGACCCGACGTCTGCGTCCAACGCTTTCGTTTTTCTGATCCAACTCCGAACAGGTACTTGACATTCTCGCGGGCGCATCGCGAATCCGTATTTCGCGGTGCGGCGTAAGAAAACAATGCGGCCTTCGTCAGATCGTGAACTGCCTGCGGCTGACACCCTCAGGCTGGCCGATCGAATCAGACTGCGCAGCGCGCGCGGCTATTCGCCGGGACGCGGCGGAATCGCAACGTAGTTGCCGGGATTCGCCGCCATTGCCTGGCGAATATCCGGATTCGCCGCGAAGAACGCGCCGAGCTGCTTATGCTTCTTCGCATAGGCGTCGTCATTGATCAGCGCGGGATTGTGGGCGAGTTCGCTTGCGACCTTCGGATGCTCGGCCGCGAAAGCGTTCCAGGTCTTGAGCTTTCGCGTGTCGATATCGCGAGTGTCGGCGGCCTTGAATGTAGTCGTGGTATTTCCGTTGACGACGGTGCCCAGCGTATTTCCTTCCTGCGCGATCGCTGGAGCCGCGAAAGCGATTGGAAGCGCAACTGCGATCAACAGAGTCGATATTCGGTTCATGTTTTCAGCTTAGTGTACCGCGCTTGAAATGCAAAAATCGCGAGCGTGCCGTCAGGAACCTAAACACGCGATTGGAAAAAGTGGGAATCACCCGCGGCGCGTGGCTTACGGCGATCTCAGGCCAACGCGGGCGCCGGCGGCGGCATGCGCGAGCGCCTCGCGCGTAAAGACCATCACGAGTTTGCGCTGGAAGAGGTCGCCTCTCGGGTGAGACTCGAGCGGGCGCGGATATGGAAAGTACGTCTGTGCGGCTCCCGCGCCATAACTCGCGACCAGTCGCTGAGCGCATGCGTACGAGGCTCGCACGCCGACGCTCACGCGCCCTTTGTTCTCCGGCGACAGCCACAGACCTTCCGACGAATACGCGCCGTCGTCATTGCGCACCCATCCGGGCGGCAGCAGGCCCAGTTGTTGCGCCCGAAAGGGAGAGAGGTCAGCGGGGGGCCGGCCGCCCGCGAGATATCGATCCGCCGCATCGAGCAGCGCCGCGAATCGAGCGTCGTCGAGCCGGCATTCCATCTCGACGGCGCTCGCGCCGCGCAGTCGCTCGAGCGTAGCGGGGTCGGGACGCGCGAGCACCACGTCATCGATCGCCTGAAGTTTGGCTCCGCCCGACTCGAGCATCGCGCGCCACTGCGCCGCCGACGGATCCTGCTGCCGAAAGACGACCGCGGTCACGCCGTGCGTCGCCATGAAGGCGTTGAGCTGCGCGGGCGCATCGGGAATTTCGCCGCCGTCGAGAAATGCGCCGACGATCGGCCACGCAAGAAATGACGTCGGCGTCGGCCCGAAGTGTCCTTCAGCGATCCCGAAATTCATCTTCGCCGCTGCCTGCCAGTACATCGCGCTGCCCATCTCGCCGAACGGCAGCGCGAGGATTGTCTCGCCCTGGGTGAGATAGTTGCGGTAGGTGCCGGACCTGAAGAAGTCGGGCGTGTCGAGCTCATACACGAATCGCCCGGCGTTCAGATCGGGAAGCATGAACAACACTACCGCGGCGACGATCGCGGCTTTTGCGGCGGCGCTCGCGCGAAGTTCCGCGATCCAGAGCGACGCGATCGGGGCAACGATCAGAAAGATATACATCGTAAAGCGATCCGGAAACGCGCTGTTGATGAGCGGCACGCGCGTCAGAAGCTTCCACGGCATCGCGAACAACACATAGCCCGCAACGTGAAGCCGCGCTCCATACGATGCGACATAAAGCATCGCGAGCATGATCGCCGCAAAGCGCGCCTCGGGCCGCTTCCATCGCGATTTGAGGAACAACACCACAATGACGACAAGCGGGACGCCTATGTATGCGCCGTTCTCGATCACCTTGTGCGAGTAGCGGCTCGAGATCGCGTGGAGCGGCGGCAGGTGACCCAACATCAGAGTGCTCGTTGGGATGAACATCTCGAGCAAATCGGTGCTGAACGGAGTCGTGTTCCAGAGCGGATGCGATGAAAGGCCGCTGGCGACGACGACCCGGTACAAATAAGGCGTCAGCACGACGATCGACGCAGCGAGCGCCATCGCGGAAAGTATCGCGAGGTCGCGGATGCGCGCGGATATCGCGGGAATCGTGAGCCATGCGACGATTAGTGCGGCTGCGCCGAACATCACGATCGTCGCAAAAATTTCCAGGCTGATCAGGAACTGGCAGGTGAGCGCGGTCGCCAGTGTGATCACTAACCATGGCCGCGCGACTTTTTCATCCAACCTTAGCAGCGCGAGATAAACGACCACCGGCGCCAGAAATGCCGCGGTCAACACCGAATGGCCTGCGGCTTGATGGCCGATCATGTAGGGCGAGAAACCGAAGAGGTACCCGCCCAGCATCGCGGGCCACGTCGAGCCTGCGATCCGCCGAATGAGCAGGAACGCAGTCAGCGCCGCCAGCGCCGGCATCAACAGAGTCGCGAGGTTGTAGGAGACCACCGCGCCATAGCGCGCCGTCAATGGAGCGGCAATCAGGCTTGGCAGCGGCACGCTGGTGACCCACGCAAGATCAACGCCCTCGGGCGCCCAGATGATTCGCGGATGGAACGCGTCGAGGCGCTGCGCGATCGCCTGCGGCCACCATTGAAAACACCAGATGAAGATTTGCGGGTCGCGCCGATTGCCCGCATGAACCTCGGCCAATCGGAAAATCATCCCCCGTCCATAGAAGAGAATTGACAGCGCCTGATAGACCACGAACGCGCCGAATGCGCCTGCGAGCGAGCGCGACTTGGGGACCTCACCGGCGGCGAACGCGGGGATGCGCTTATCCTCCCGCACGCGCCCGTTCGGTCGTGCGGCGGCGCAGCGCAGCCGGGCGCTGCGCAACAGTCTTTGATTCCGCTTCGGTCACGCTCATGTCGCGATGATTTAACATCGATCGCGATCGCGCAAGCATCGTACCCATATGCGGCGCGGCGCCTGTCACCAGGTATCGACGTTGGGCCGCTTCTTGCCGGTGCGCGGCGCGTTTGGCGGCGTCGCGCGCAGACCCGCGGCGATCCATTTGCGCGAGTCGAACGGATCGATGACGTCGTCGATCTCGAAGTGCGTCGCGGTGTTCACCGCTTTCCCGTGGCGATACATCCGCTCCACCATTTCGTCGAACAGTTCTTTGCGCTTCCCGGGCTCCTCGACCGCGGCGAGCTCGTTGCGATAGCCGAGCTTCACCGCTCCCTCCAGACCCATGCCGCCGAACTCTCCGGTCGGCCACGCGACCGTGAAAAATGGCGCGTTGAAGCTGCCGCCCGCCATCGCCTGCGCGCCCAGTCCGTAGCCCTTGCGCAGCACGATCGTAAAAAACGGCACGCTGATGTTTGCGCCGGTCACGAACATCCGCGCCGCATGCCGCACCAGCGCCGTCTTCTCGACCTCGGGACCAACCATGATCCCGGGAGTGTCGCACAGGAACACCAGCGGAATGTCGAACGCGTCGCAAAGCTGCATGAACCGCGCGGCCTTGTCGGCGCCGTTGCTGTCGATTGCGCCTGCCAGATAAACCGGGTTGTTCGCGATCAGTCCGACCGGACGTCCTTCGATCCTGATCAACGCCGTCACCATCCCGGGGCCGAACTGCCGGCGTATCTCGAGCACCGATCCGGTATCGGCCATGGTCTCGATGACCGATCGGACATCGTAGATGCGAAGCCGATTCTCGGGAATGATCGAGCGCAACAAACGCTGGTCGGCGCATTCCCAGTCGCGAACCTCTCCCTGAAAGTAGGATAGGTACTTCTTGGCCACTAGTACTGCTTCGGCCTCGTCGGCGACTGGAATGTCTACCACGCCATTAGCCACTTGCACGTCCATCGGTCCTACTTCTTCCGGTCGAAAAATACCCAGTCCGCCGCCTTCGATCATCGCAGGCCCGCCCATCCCGATGTTGGATCCCCTCGTGGCGATTACTACGTCGCAGCATCCGAGCAATGCCGCATTGCCGGCGAAGCACCGGCCGGAGTTGATACCTACCAGCGGCACCAGGCCGCTCAACTTTCCCCAGTAGTTGAACGCCAGGCAGTCGAGTCCTGCCACGCCAAGCCCGTCGGTATCGCCCGGACGCCCGCCGCCGCCCTCGGTGAAGAACACCACCGGGATGCGCGACTTCTGCGCGATTTCGAACATCCGGTCTTTCTTGCGATGGTTCTGTGCGCCCTGCGTGCCGGCCAGCACGGTGTAATCGTACGACATCAGGATGCATTGCGCCTTGGATTCGTCGAACAGGTCGCCGTTGACGCGTCCGATTCCGGCGACCATTCCGTCAGCCGGCGTGTTCTTGATCAGGTCCTCGATCGTGCGCCGCCGCCGCTGCGCCGCGATCACCAGCGGACCGTACTCGACGAAGGTGCCCGGGTCGCACAGGTCGTCGATATTTTCGCGAGTGGTGCGCTGCCCGGTCTTGCGCCGGCGCGCGACCGCGTCGGGCCGCGCGGCGTCGAGTCCGAGCGCATGACGCTCGATCACTTCCGCGAGATCGGGACGCACGCGATCCAGGTCCACGTCTTCGGCCGCGTCGCAATGCGCCGTTTCGACCTCGGCCTCCTCGATAAAGGCCAGTGGATGCCCTTCGAAGATTGCATCGCCCTTGGCCACCGTGATGCGCCGCACGATCCCGCTCTTGTCTGCCGCGATGACGTGCTCCATTTTCATCGCTTCCATGATGAACAGTTGCTGGCCGCGATGTACCCGGTCGCCTTCGCTGACATCGACGGAAACGATCGTGCCCTGCATCGGCGCCTCGATCGCGACCGTGTTCTCAGGCCCCCTGATGTCGTGCGATTGCGCTGCCGCGGCGGTGGTGGAAGCCGCCGATGGCGACGGCGGTTGAATGCCGGATTTGCCATGATGGAGCACCGCCAGCGGATCGCTCGCGTCGATCTTTGCTCCAGCGCGCCGTGCCCCGGCATGCTCGGTGCCGGCTCTGGGAGCCGGCGCTGAATGCTCGAAGAACAGCCGCTGATGCCCGGATTGCGCACCGCCGACCAGCGCGGCGATATTGTCCTCGACGAAGCGCGTGTACACACGATTCGCGACGAACTCGGGATGCTGCAGGATGCTCTGCAGGAATCCAATGTTGGTCGCCACGCCCTCGATTCTGAATTCGCATAGCGCGCGATATGTTTTCGCCACCACGTCGGCGAAGTCCGACGAGTGCGAGTGCGCGATGAGTTTGGCGAGGATCGAATCGAAGTTCGGGCTCGTCGTGTATCCCGCATAGGCGAACGAATCGGTCCGCACGCGCGGTCCCGACGGTGCCTCGAACGCGGTGATCGTTCCACCCGCCGGTTTCGCGCTGCCATCGGCCCGCATCGATTCCATGTTGATTCGCACCTGCATCGCCATCCCGCGCGGTTTGGGAATGTCCGCTTGTTGCATCCCGAGCTCCGCCAGCGAGTGGCCTGCCGCCAGTTGAATTTGCAGCTTGACGAGATCGATTCCCGTCACCTCCTCTGTGACGGTGTGCTCGACCTGGAGCCGCGGGTTGGCCTCGATGAACGCAAAGCCCGCCTCGCCGTTGCTCGCGGACCCGTCGTCGTTGACCAGAAACTCGAACGTGCCGAGGTTGTCGTACCGCACCTCCTTGGCCATCCGCACCGCGGCCGCTGTCAGCCGATCGCGAAGCGCCGGCGCCAGTCCCGGGCTCGGCGCTATCTCCACGATCTTCTGATTGCGGCGCTGGATGCTGCATTCGCGCTCCCAGAGATGGCTCACGTTGCCCGATCCATCCCCGATGATCTGCACTTCTATATGACGCGCGCGCGGCATCAACTGCTCGACGTACACGTCGCCGTTGCCGAATGACGCACGCGCCTCGGACTGACAGCGTTTGTATGCTTTCTCGATTTCCTCGAGGTGCGAGACGGCGCGCATGCCGCGGCCGCCGCCGCCTGCCACCGCTTTGATCATCATCGACGCGCCCTTGCCCAACGACGAAAAAAAGTGCCGCGCTTCATCGAGGCTCGTCGCCCCCGAGCTGCCGCGCAGGATCGGCACGCCGCATCGCTCGGCCAGCCGCCGCGCCTGCAGCTTGTCGCCGAAGAGTTCGAGTATCTCGGCTCGCGGTCCCACGAACGTGATGCCCTCGATTGCGCATCGCCGCGCAAAGCCGGCGTTCTCGCTGAGAAAGCCGTAGCCCGGATGGATCGCATCGCAACCCGTCTCTTTGGCGAGCGCGATAATCTGTTCGCCGTCGAGGTACGCGGCCGCGCCCGCACCGCTTAGACGGCGGGCCAGGTCGGCCTTGCGCGTGTGCAGCGAGGTGGAATCGTCGTCCGGGAAAACGGTCACGGTGCGGATGCCCATCTCGGCGGCCGCACGGATGATGCGAATGGCGATCTCACCACGATTGGCGATCAGAAGACTCTTCGGAGTCATATTTCTCCCGTCTCTTTTCAAGTCGGCTCGATCCTTCGCCTGAATTTCTATCTAAAGCATGATGACCCCGCCGCGCGAAAGCGCCCCGCAACCGGTCGATAGGTTCATCGCCCCGCTCTTGCGGTGAATCGGCGCGCAACCTATGTACAGTGTCATCGCGAGGGGCAGGTAAACATGAAGGTCCACAAATCCGCATTGGCGGCATTGATCGCAGCGCTGTGCTGCGGCGCGACGACCAGCCTGGCCTTCGCCGCCGGCTCTCCCGCGCCCGCTCCGACGCCCAACGCTGTCCCACCTGCCAGTGCTGCCGCAGCCCAAGGCCCGGGTGATCTCGGTGCTCTGATCGCCGGATGCACACTTGCGGATTTGCGCTGGCCCAATTTCACTGACTATCGCGACGACGTAAAAAAATTCTACGACTCGGGCGGCAATTCGATTGCCTGGATCCAGAATGGCAAGGCCAGCCCTCAAGCCCTCTCGATGATCCTGCTCCTTCAGAATGCTGCTTCGAAGGGCCTCAACCCCGACGACTACGACGCATCGCGATGGGACGCGCGACTGACCCGGCTGCAACCGTCGGTGCCCAAGGCATCCGATACCGACCTTGCGCATATCGATCTGGCGCTGACTGTCTCCGCGATGCGCTACATTTCCGCCCTGCATGTTGGAAGGGTGAACCCTCAACACTTCAAGTTCGGCCTGGTCGTCGGACCCAACCGGTTGGACTTGGCCGAATTGCTGAGAACGCAGGTGCTCCCGGCGTCGGACATTGCCGCGGTCGTCGCGAAAGTTGAACCGCCTTATGATGGTTATCGGCGAGCCGAAGATGCGCTCCTCACCTACTCGAAGATGGCGAGCGCGGCTGACGCTCCGCTGATACCTGTACCGCAAAAAGGCGTGCGCCCCGGAAATCCGTTCGCGTCGATGCCTCAGCTGGTCGCGCGATTGCGTCAACTCGGCGACCTTCCATCGAGCAGCGAGGTGCCCGCCAATTCGAGCGTTTACGACCGTGCCGTGGTCGGCGCCGTGAAACATTTCCAGGGTCGCCATGGCCTCGATGCCGACGGTGTGTTGGGTAAGGGCACGGTGACCGAATTGAACGTGCCGCTCAAAACCCGCGTGCAACAGCTCCAACTCACGCTGGAACGATATCGCTGGATACCGCCGGACTTCCCCGAGCCGCCAATCATCGTCAACATTCCCGAATTTCGGCTACGCACGATGCGCCGTCAACCGGCCAACTACCTGACGATGAAAGTAGTCGTCGGCAGGGCGATGCGTACGCAGACGCCCGTGTTCGCCAATGAAATGCGGTATGTAATCTTCCGCCCGTATTGGCTTGTTCCGCCGTCGATCCAGCGCGCGGAGCTGGTCCCAAAGACGCGCCGCGATCCCGATTATCTGGCCGATCATGGATTCGAAGTAGTGGATGGAAGCGGCAACGTCGTTCCGTCGTCTCCGCCGACGGACGAGGTCATAAGCGGACTTCGTTCCGGCGCACTGAGTATTCGGCAGCTGCCCGGACCCAAGAATGCGCTCGGCCTGGTCAAGTTCATCTTCCCCAATCAATACAACGTTTACATGCACGGTACGCCGGAGCAGGAACTGTTCGCGCGTTCCCGCCGCGACTTCAGTCACGGATGCATCCGGCTCGAAGATCCGGTCGCTCTGGCAGCGTGGGTGCTGCGCGACAAGCCCGAATGGACGGTGGACAAAATTCGCGCCACGATGAACGGCGATACCACTGTACAGGTCAATCTCGACAAGCCTATTCCGGTACTAATTCTCTATAGTACCGCAGTAGTCGAGCCGGATGGCGAAGTCCGCTTCTTCGACGACATATATGGCTATGATGCGTCGCTGGTCAGGACGCTCGCGAATGGCTATCCATATCCGAACTGATTAGCCACTCCAATAGTCAGTCGTAAATATACATTTCAGGCTACGCCGTGTGCCTTGAACCAGGCCTGCATCCGCTTCCATCCATCCTTCGCGGCTTCCGGCCTGTAGCTGGGACGATAGTCGGCGTTAAAGCCGTGCGGGGTATCGGGATAGATCACGATTTCTGACGGCTTGCCCGCCGCCTTCAGCGCGGCGCGCATCTGCTCGATCTGCGCAACCGGGATTCCCATGTCGGCGCCGCCGTAGAGGCCGAGAATCGGCGCGTTGATCTGATCCACCAAATCGATCGGATTCTTCGGCCTGATGGCAGCCGCCGCAGGCTGCAGCGGCCCGTACCACGCGACCCCGGCTTTCACAGAGCGGTTGTGGGCGGCATAGAGCCAGACCTGCCGGCCGCCCCAACAGAACCCGGTGATGCCGAGTTTCGCGGTATCAGCCTTACCCGTGCTTTTCGCCCATGCCACGGTCGCGTCGAGATCGGAGGCAACCTGTTGGTCGGGCACTTTGGCGACGACGTTGGCGATGATCTGCTTAACGTCACTCATGCTCGTGACGTCGCCTTCGCGCGCATAGAGCAACGGCGCCACCGCAAAGTAACCCAGTTTGGCCAGGCGCCGACAGATGTCCTTGATATGTTCGTGCACGCCAAAAATCTCGTGAACCACCAGCACCGTCGGAAAAGGCCCTCCGCTCGCCGGCATCGCGCGATACGCAGGAATCTCGCCGCCTTCGACCGGAATCTTGACCTCACCGGCAACCAATCCGTTGCTATCGGTCGTAATCGTATCGGCCGACACCGGCATCACCGCCAGCGCGAAGCCGGCCGCGAGACTTCCCACCACGAATGCGCGGCGCGAGAGTTGAGTTTGCGATGCAGGCCGCTTGACCCCTGCGTCGTCCGCTCGATCCATCTTTGCTTCCCCGTCTTGTTCCCCGGATAAAGTCAGGCCGGTCGTCTGCTTCTCAATTTCAGCAAGACCGTCAGCTGGAACGCAAGGGAGTTTCGCGCATGAAGCGGACGGTATCGTCCAAATCGCGGATGCCGGCGTCTGAGCCCAGGCCTTGCGCCACCATCGCTGCCGCGGCATTGCCGAGCTTCATGCATTCCGACGGCGGCCAACCCAGCCCGATCGCGCGAATGAAGCCGGCGCAATACGCGTCGCCGCATCCCGACGTGTCAACTACCGCGATATCGTGCGCCGCCAGATGCACCATCTCGCGCGCAGTCGTTAGCAGGCTGCCATCGCCGCCCATCGTGAGCACAACTCCGCGCACGCCGAGGTCGAGCAGCTGCCGGGCTGCGTCTTCGGGTGCCTGTGATTGCGTGAGCTTGCAAGCTTGATCGGCGTTGGGCATGAACCAATCAACGAACGGCAGACAGGGCTTCAGGATCGCGAGGAGCTTGGGCGAGCCTTCGCTCAGGATGTCCATGCTCGTGGTGGCGCCGCTGTCGCGTGCGCGCCGGAGTATCTGTGCGGCTCCATCGCGCCCCAGTCCGCGCATCGAATCGCTGCCGCCGAGATGCAGATGCGCCGCGCGCTCGATCAACGGCCAGGGTACGTCGTCGATCGAGTAGACGGCGTTGGCTCCGATCACATGAAGCGCAGGCCGGTCTCCGTTCGGCCTGATCGGCAGGATGCTGGCTGAGGTCTGGACGCCGGGCTTGCGAATAACCTGGCTGGTGTCGACGCCGAAGCTGTTCAACGCGCGGATAAGTACGTCTCCCAGGGCATCGTCGCCGACGGCGCCCACCGTTGCAACCGCCAGTCCCAATTTCGCCAGGCCAACTGCTGTGCCCGCCGCAGACCCAGCCGGTGCGAGCCGAATCTCGTCGAGTAACACGCTGCCTTGCCCATCGGGGATATGAGTAACGTAGCGGCCGAGGATGTCGAGGACGTGTGCACCGAGCGTAACCGCCGGGCCGCTCATTAGTGACTCGATTCCGCTTCGGGGGCGACTTTCATCCGCGCGATATGGTGTGCTTGCTTGCGCGCGATTTCGCGATCCTGGCGCGCGATCACCGCCGAGTGAAGCTGCGCGACGGTCTTTTCAGGAAGAACGGTCACCGGCTTACCGGTCGCCAGCGCTTGCATGTAGATCGTGGCGGACTTCTCCAGCAACTCCACAAGAGTGAAAGCCTCGTCGAGATCGGTACCGATGCAAAGCGCGCCGTGGTTCTGAATTATGTAGCAATGGCATCGATTGGCGAGCTTGCGCGCGACATTGTCGTGCAGTTCGCGCGAGCCTGACAGGGCGTAGGGCACGACCTCGACGCTCTTGCCTATCGCCAGCGTGACTTCGTCGAACAGTGGCGGGATCGGCTGATTCAGCACGCTGAGCGCGCTCGCAGCCATCTGATGGGTATGAATGACGGCGCTGACGTCGGCGCGTATTTTGTACGTCGCTACGTGCATCGGAGTTTCGATCGACGGTTTGCGCTCGCCCTCGATTCGCGCGAGGTCGAAGTCCACGACGCAGATGTCCTCGATCGTCATCAGGTTGTATTGAAGGTGCGTCGGCGTGATGACGATGGCGTCCTCGTCCTCGACGAGCATCGAGACGTTGCCCGCGCTGCCGGACTTCGATCCGAAGTAACCGTCGGCGGAAAGCCGCTGGGTGATGCGCAGGACTCGCCGCTTGTATTCGTCGTAGTGTCCCATTTCAAAAAAACGCCGCCCCCCGGGGTATCGCTCGAACTTCACGATACCGCGGAGGTGACAGTTATTACCACATTATAGGATGTCTTCGATTCGCACGCCTCACAGCTTGACCGAGTTGACCACCTGGATTTCCGTAAAGCCGAGCAGACCCCAAGGGCCGTTCTCCACGCCGATCCCGGACCACTTGGCTCCGCCGAACGGAAGATTCGGTGCGATCGCGACATGCTGATTGACCCAGGCCGAACCGCATTCCAGTTGCGATGCCACCTCCGCACCGCGTGCCGAATCGTTGGACCACACGGAACCGCTCAGTCCGAAGTGGGTCGCGTTCGCACGGCGGACCGCATCATCGACATCCTTGTAGGGAATGACCGGAAGCGCGGGGCCGAACTGTTCTTCATCGACGAGCCGCACGCCATCGGAAATATTTCCGACGATCGTGGGGGCGAAGAAATAACCTTCCTTGCCCACGCGCGCACCGCCGGAGACAATCTTCGCGCCGTGCTTCTTGGCGTCCTCGACCAGCTCGGTCACTCGCTCGAATTGGGGCTTGTTGTTGATTGGACCGAGCTGGGTTCCGGCCTCGAGCCCGTCTCCCACCTTGACGCCGCGCGCGAGCTCGCCAAGCTTCTCGAGCAACGCGGCGTACATCTTTTCCGGAACGTAGACCCGCTTGATCGCGCTGCAGATCTGCCCGGAGTTCTCGAACGCGCCCCAGAAAATCTTCGGCGCCACCGCCGCCGGATCCACATCCGACAAAATGATCGCGGCGTCGTTGCCGCCGAGCTCGAGCGTAACCCGCTTCAGATCCGGCGCGGCTGCCGCCGCAACCTTCTTGCCGGTCTCAACCGAGCCGGTGAATGAAATCTTTCTCGGCGCCGGATGACTGGTCATCCACGCACCGAGCTCGTCGCCGCCCGATACCACGTTGAGGACTCCGGGCGGAACAATGTCGCGCAGAATCTCGCCAAGCATCAGCGTGGTGATCGGCGTGAACGGCGAGGGCTTCAGCACGACGGTGTTGCCGGCGAGCAGGGCCGGCGCGATCTTCCACATCCCGAGCATCAGCGGGTAATTCCACGGCGTGATCGCGGCGATGACGCCGAGCGGTTTGCGCTTTATTTCAATTTTGCCCTGCGGCGTGTCCTGAAGTACCTCGCTGGGCAAATCGAGCATCGACGTGTATGCGCACCACATCGAGGTGCCCATGATTTCCTGCCCCGCCTTGTCCAGCGGCTTGCCCTGCTCCTTGGTTAGAGTCCGCGCCAGCCCTTCGGGCGGTTGTTGCAATGCGGCCGCGCATTCCTGGAGGACTTTGCGCCGCGCGTTGATGTCGCGGCTCCAGGCGGGAAACGCACGCTGCGCGGCGGACATCGCCTGATCGAGTTCGGCCTTGGTGCAATCGGGAACCTCGGCGAAGACTTTTCCGGTGGCGGGATTGATCACGCCGGTGGACTTCGATCCCTTCACCGACTGGCCGTCGATGGTCATGGTGTATCCGGGCATTACAAATCTCCTTATATGCGCAATTATGCGCAATCCGTGCGGGCAAATGTAATTGATTCATTACAACGCCGGTCGTATCGCACGCAAACGGCGCATGAGTGATAGCGTGAATTACTCGAACAGGCGGGCAAGATGAGGGCGGCCCGATACCGAGCCGCCCCCGATTGTTCCGAAGCGATTAGTTTGTCTTTTGACTCGAGCTTTTGTCGGTGGTCGTGGTAGAGCCACCCGGATTCTGATCGCTCGTAGTCGTGGTCGATGACTGCGAGGTTTTCTCGGAGCCCTGCGCCGGAGCAGCGGCGCCGGGAGCGCCCGGTGCTCCTGGTGGTCCTTGTTCGCCGGCTACGGGGACTGTCGTCGTAGTTTCTTTTTCGCATCCGACGACCGCGGTACCGAGCAGGAATGCGATTCCAATCAACGCCGCCGCACTGCCTAGCTGCCTCTTCATAGTGATTACTCCTGATTCCTCATCGAAGCCTTTCTTGATGTTCGTGCGATAGTGATTTTCCGCACCTACTCTTCGAGGGTTACCATATCAGTACTAGCCAGCGAATGTATCTTTGGGTCGTCGATCATAGTTACTGACATAACCAAACGGGACGATTGGCCGCGGCTCAGCCAATCTCGCGAACTATATTCTTGCATTGCGATGCGTGAGCCCGAAACACGGAAACGCCGGCCCGGTGACTCGGCGGCGCTTCGCGTGTGCAGCCGCGCAAAAGCCTGGTACGAAGCGGCGCCGGATGAAAGGTTCGGATCGCCAAGTCTTAATGACTGCGCGATTTCCCGATCTCAAAACCTTAATCGCGGCTTCACGTGAAACTCGCGGGAATTAATTTCATTCTAATCACCGGGTAATCAACATTCCCTATCCTCCCGACGCTGCCGAAATTCCTATCGGCCGCATCAATCGAACGAGGAGGAACAAGAGAATGCGAAAAAAAATCGCGCGGTCCGTTGCAATGGGCCTCGTGGGCCTGCTCATCCAGCAGGGTTCGGGGGCTGCATTCGGCCCTCCGCCGGAAGGGCCGCCCACCGCCACGCCCATCAAGCACCTGGTAGTGATCTTCCCGGAAAATATTTCCTTCGATCATTACTTCGGCACCTATCCGGTCGCAGCCAACCCAGCCGGTGAGCCACCGTTCCAGGCGCAGTCCTGGACGCCGAACGTCAATGGGCTCAGCGGCGCGCTGCTGACAAACAACCCGAACTTCCTGAACTCTCTCAACAACTCCACCTCCAACACCGGTGGTGGCTCGGGCGCGGCGCTCAATCCGTTTCGCCTCGATCGCAGCCAAGCCGCGACCTCGGACCAGAACCACGACTACGGCCCCGAACAGGCTGCGGCCGACCTGGGCCTGATGGACCTGTTCCCCCTCAATGTCGGCGTGGCCGGTCCACCGCCGGCGGCAGTTACGACCGATGGCGTCACGATGGGCTATTACGACGGCAACACCGTCACCGCGCTGTGGAACTACGCGCAACACTTTGCCATGAGTGACAATTCCTACGATACGACGTTCGGCCCATCGACGCCCGGGGCGATCAACCTCGTTTCCGGACAGACCAACGGCGCCGTGGCCAAAAACCCCGGCAGCGGGGTCGCCGACCAGCTGCTGGTCGGGCCGAACGCCGACGGCTCGTACACCCTGATCAGCGACTCTGATCCGACCGGCGATGTGTGCTCCACGTCGAGCAACCCGGTCGCTATGACCGGGAAGAACATCGGTGATCTGCTCAACGCCGCGGGCATCAGCTGGGGATGGTTCCACGGTGGATTCAATCTGTCTCTGACCAATCCCAACGGAACCACCGGATGCAAGCGTAGCACCACCTCGGCGGTTACGGGCGAAACGAAAGTCGACTACATCCCGCATCATGCAGCGTTCCAGTACTACGCGAGCACGCAGAACCTGACTCACGCGCGTCCCAACGTTCCGCCGAGACTTTACGGTACCAGCGCCGACACCACGTCCAATCATCAGTACGACACCGACGACTTCTTCGCCGCGCTTGCCGCGAACAACCTGCCTGCGGTCAGCTTCATCAAGCCGCCCGGCTTCGAAGAGGGTCATCCGGGCTACTCCGACCCGCTTGACGAGCAGGCCTTTCTCGTGACGGTGCTCAACGCGCTCCAACAGTCGCCCCAATGGAGTTCCACCGCGGTAGTGATCTCGTGGGACGATTCGGACGGATGGTACGATCACGTGATGTCGCCGATCCTCAACCAGTCGGCGAGCAGCGCCGACGCGTTGACCGGCCCGGGTGCTTGCGGCACCGGCGACGCCGCCCTGCCGGGCGTCAATCCCGCGCTCCCTCATGCGCAAGGCCGCTGCGGCTACGGGCCGCGCCTGCCGTTCCTGGTGATCTCGCCGTTCTCACGGCCCAACTTCGTGGATCACACGCTGACCGCCCAGGTCTCTGCCATCCGCTTCATCGAGGATAACTGGCTCGGCGGACAACGGATCCAGGGCTCCTTCGACGCGATCACCAACTCGATCGACTCGATGCTGGACTTCGAGCATCCCCAGTGGACCCCCCCGCTCTTGCTGGATCCTTCCACGGGAGAGCCGCTTCATTCTTTCTAGGTCTTCGGAACAATCGAAAACGGGCGCGCGTCCAATGGGCGCGCGCCCGTCACGTCCCCAGCCGCGGTCGAATCAAAAGAACGAAATGCGTGGTCCGGCTGGCCCTAAGACGTGTAGCCTTGGCGCCGAGTGTCGATGCCGGGAGCCATCGTTGCCTTTGCCCTGCTGCCTCGGAATACAGTATGATGATCGCGTGCTTACACCGTATGGGTTCCATACAGTGAATAAGGTACAGATAGGTAGACGACGGCGCTTACGATAACTGAGGATAACTTATGAACAGATTCAAATATCTCGCAATATTTGCCGTGGTTGGAATCTGCTTCGCAGTGACTGCTCCCAAAATGGAGGCTCAGGTCACCATCAACATTGGAGTCCCCCCTGAATGCCCTTACGGTTACTATGACTACTCGCCTTATACTTGTGCTCCTTGGGGCTACTACGGCCCGGAATGGTTCACGGGTGGTGTGTTCATTGGCGCTGGCCCGTGGTATCACGGCCCTGACCACTTCCAGGGCTACGTAAATAACAGTTACGATCCTCAGCGCGGCTATAAAGGCCCAGCCCCAAAGGTTGGTGAGAAACCTGAGCCGTCAAAGCGTCCCGATAAGGTTGCCAACTTCAAAGGAAATGAAGCGCGTGATGGACGCGGTCACGTAGTCGCGGCTAAGAAACGCTAAGCACAGCCGACGCGAACGGCCCAATAGCAGTTGCAGACATGGCCCGGTATCGAGCGGACGATAATCGGGGCGCCGGATTTCGCCGGAGCCCCGATTGATGTCGCATGCGTTGGCGGAATTATTCAGCGCGGTGGTTTCTCGCCGCGGTACTTGAGCGTGAGCTCCGCGACCCCGGCCGCGACGTTCACTCCGTTCTGCCCTTCGATTGATACCGGCTGAAGCGCGATCGATTGATCGAAGCCTCCGACCAGGACGTTTGCGCCCGCACCTGCACCGAGCGTGACGCTCGCGGTCACACCGCCGTAGTGCCCCTCCAGCGCCCCGGGCTTGAGATCCTTGGTTGGCGCGGCGACCGCCCACAAAATCACCGATGATTTGAGATAGCCGATATCTGCGCCGAACTTCGAGACGCTTCCACTGTAATATTCGACTCTTCCGCCATTGGAACCGTATGAGCATTTGAGGTCGCGCGAGGATCCGAACACAAATCCCCATCCCGACGCTTCGTGACAAGTCAGATAGCCTGTCTTGACGGTGTACTTGCCGCCCTCGGCGTGCGCCGTCAATGACCAACAACTCAAAAAGAGCATACTGGCAACAGCAACCGCGATGCGTAGTCCTGGTTTCATGTCTTCCTCCTGAAGGACAAGTGCTAGATTGTTTCCTGATCGACGTCAGCCAAAAAGCAAGAACCTGCGATTCCCCCGCCTCTCTGATCCTTGTAGACCGAATGGCCTCCCTCGGCAAGCCGCAAACCGGTTCAGTCCGCATTGATTAGCCCCAGCCGCCGTCCACAACGCCGATCGATGCCTTGCCTCTCGCCGCTTCGCGATCGATGCTTTCACTATCGGCGGGAGCGGATTGCTGGCAGGCGTCCCTGTAAGGTGGGACGATGACGGTTGGATCAGCGCGGCGCGAAATGATTCAAACTCTTCTGATCGACAATTACGACTCTTTCACGTTCAACCTGTTTCAGCTCATCGCGCAGGTTAACGGGAATGAACCCATCGTCATAAAAAATGATCAGCTTGCCTGGGATGATCTGAAAAATCACCGCTTCGACAACATCGTTATTTCGCCCGGGCCCGGACACCCTCAAAATCACCGCGACTTTGCCGTCTCCCGCGACGCGATCCTGTTCGCCCCGGTGCCGATCCTCGGCGTCTGCATTGGTCATCAGGGAATCGGCGATGCCTTCGGCGCCACCGTCGCGCTTGCGCCGGTGCCGATGCACGGCCGGGTCGCCCAGGTCTATCATCATGGCGATCCTCTTTTCGCGGGCGTGCCTTCCCCCTTTTCCGCCGTTCGCTATCATTCGCTATGCGTCGTGCCTCCTATCCCTGCCCCCTTGACGGCAATCGCATGGACCGCCGACGGCGTGGTCATGGGCCTCCGCCACGGGGATCGGCCGATCTGGGGCATTCAATTTCATCCCGAATCGATCTGCAGCGACTATGGCCATCGGATATTGGCGAATTTTCGCGACCTGTCCCATTCCTTCATACAGACCCACCAACGCCGTCCCCAGCCGTCTCTTCCGCCGGCAACGCCCTCCCTCCAACCAGCCGCCGAGCCGACTGCCGATCGCCATCCGAAGTTTCAGCTGCGATCGCGACGTCTCGACATCTGCCCCGACGCGCAAGCCGTGTACCGCGCATCCTATGGCCGTTCGCCAAGCGCATTCTGGCTCGATAGCAGCCTGGTAGTTCCCGGCCTGTCGCGCTTCTCCTTCATGGGCGATGGTTCTGGTCCTTACAGTTTCAGAGTCCTATACGATACTCACAGTGGTACACTTACCATCGCCGATTCATCAGGCGCCCGCCCGATCGAGCAGAGTGTGTTTGAGTACCTGCGGGAATTTATCGAGCAGGTGCGCATTGCTCCTGCCGATTTGCCCTTTGATTTTACCTGCGGTTTTGTAGGTTACCTTGGCTATGAACTGAAGCGTGAATGCGGCGCCGGCTTTGCCTACAAGTCGGCTACGCCGGATGCTTACTTCCTATTCGCCGACCGGCTGATCGCAATCGACCACCTGGCCGCCGTCACCTATCTGGTCTGCCTGGCGCCCGCCGGAGATAGTGCCGATGAAAGCGAGCGATGGTTCGACGCGATCGAGGCGCATCTGCGCCGCCTCCCGGCCAGTCCTGCCGCGCCCGCGCCCGCCCGCCCGGAGATCGCGATCCCGACGCGCTATCAGCATTCGCCACCGGAATACCTCCAGCTGATCGAACGATGCCTGCACGAGTTGCGCTGCGGCGAATCCTACGAAATCTGCCTGACCAATAAGATATTTCCGCAGGCGCGAGTCGAGCCACTGGCCACTTACAACGTTCTGCGCGCGATCAACCCCGCGCCGTACGCGGCCTTGCTCACTTTTCCGGGCCTGTCGATCCTGAGCGCGTCGCCCGAGCGCTTTATCAAAATCGATTGCGCCGGTAATGTCGAGTCGCGGCCGATAAAGGGCACCGCGCCGCGCGGGCGCACCCCCGCCGACGACGAGCACCTGCGCCACGCCCTGCAATCCAGCGAAAAGGAGCGCGCCGAGAACCTCATGATCTTGGACTTGATCCGCAACGATCTCGGCCGCGTCTGCAAGATCGGCACGGTCGAGGTGCCCCGCCTGATGGAACTCGAGAGCTACGCCACCGTTCATCAGTTGGTGAGCACGGTGCGCGGATGCCTGCGGCCGGGAGTGACCGCGATCGATTGCTTGAGGGCCGCGTTCCCGGGTGGTTCCATGACCGGCGCGCCGAAACTTCGCACCATGGAGATCATCGATCGCCTCGAGAACAATGCGCGGGGAATTTATTCCGGCGCCCTGGGGTTCCTTTCGATTTCCGGCGCGGCGGATTTTTCAATCGTCATACGCACCATCGTTGTCGCCGACGGCGCGATTTCGATCGGCGTCGGCGGCGCCGTCGTGATCGGCTCGCAACCCGCGCGCGAGCTCGAGGAGGCGATGCTGAAAGCCGAGGCGCCGCTGCGCGCAATCGCGCTGACCTCCGAGTGAAAGAGATCTTCCATTCCTTCTTAACCCTGGGTGCAGGGCTCACCTCTGGCGCGCGACAACGGAGCGCGGCCTTAACTCTGGGTCTCAGGCTCACCCCGGCCATCGCGTAGTCGCGAAAAGATGCGCTGCGCAGATTTTCGCGTCTTCCCGCTGCGGGGGCAGGGGCCGCAGCCCCTGCCCAAGGAGGTGCGGAACCCACGGTGGGTTCCGCATATAATCAACTTGTGGCTGCTGAACCGGAATTCAGCCTGATTGAAAGCATCCTCTGGACGCGGTCGTCCGGCTATGTGCTCCTGCAATACCATCTGCGGCGCCTGGCGTCGTCGGCGGAATGCTTGGGCTTTGTCTGCGACTTGGGCGAGGTCGCCCGCATCCTGCAAGGCTCTGCTGCTAACCTGTCCGCCGAGCCGTTCTGGAAAATTCGATTGATGCTGGCGCGGGACGGCACGCTATCGGTATCCGCCGCCCCAATCGAACTACCTACTCACAAGGAACCTATCCCACGCGCGGTGATTTCCACCATCGCGGTTTCCAGTGCGGACCCTATCATCCGCCATAAGACGACCCGGCGCGCCTTGTACGACGCCGAGCTTAGGATCTGGTCGGCTCGAACGGGATGCTTCGACGTCATCTTCGTCAACGAACGCGCCGAAGTTACCGAAGGCGCGCGCACCAACGTGTTCATCCAGCGTGGCGCGGCTATCCTTACGCCGCCGCTCGAATGCGGGCTGCTGGACGGCACGCTGCGGAGATGGATGCTCGATAGCCAAGTGATTCCCACGCGTGAATGCGTGTTGACGGTGGCGGACTTAAGCTCGGCCGATCGGATTTTTCTCGGCAATTCCGTCCGCGGCCTCCTCGAAGTCCGTTTATAGCACCGCCTACGCCCACGATTCTTCTGAGCTACGCCCCGTTGCTTGCGCGCGTCGGATCCCGGACCAGGACTCGTTGCGCATAGCTCCTACCTGCGCGATGCGGTCCGATCGCGGCTTCGGACTGCGACCGGGCAGCGGCACTACGTCGACGCGATCGCCACGCCGATCCTCTCGGCGCCGAGGAACCAGCCGCTCCGGGCGTTGTAGTAGATGCGTAGCTCTCGGCCGCTGCGCGCGACGTCGAGCTGATAGACGAACGCGCGCTTCCACCCGCTCCCTTCCGGCCTGATGATCGGCCCAGGATCCACCTGCGTCCATGCGAAGCCGTCCGTCGACGCCAGCATCAGGATCGCCGAGCCGGTCGCGCCCGCCGCGTCCCGGTAGATCCCGTTCTGCAGGCCGACGAAGCCGTCGCCGTCGCGGAAAACCTTGATCGCGCCCGCCCCGAGGTTGCGATACGGATCGTCGCGCGAGGGCGACAGGATCGGCTGCGCGCGCTTGCGGAACGGGCCCTCCGGCGAGTCCCCCTCGGCCACGCCGATGTAACGCGGTTCGATGAACAGGCAATCCCTGAGGAAGACTGAAGCGGCGCTGTAGTAGAGGAGGAAGCCCGATCGCCCCTCGACGAGGCACGGGTTGCCGGTCACCGCCGGCAATCGGCCCTCCCACGCCATCGAGGGCTCGAGAACGATGCGGGGCGCGCTCCAGGAGACGAGGTCGCTCGACGTGCGCAGCTCCACGACCGAACGGCGCAAGCTCAAGTAGTGCTCGTAGAAGAGCAGAAAGCGGTCGCCGATGCGCCGTACGCATGGCCGCATCCCCCCGAACAGAACGTGACTCCCGCGCGTCCAGGCCAAGCCGTCCGCGCTCGTGAAGTGGTAGATCCCCCTAAGCCCGTTCGCGAAGAGGTGCCAGCGCCCGTCCGGCGCCAACTCCGGGGCAAGCACCGTGGGGTCCGCGATGATCCACTCGGGCCAGTGCGGTTCGATGAGCGGATTGCCGGGGTAGTCGCGAAACGCGCTCCACTCTGGCGACGGTGTGTATGCGCTCGCGATCGCTGTCATGGCGAGTACGGTCCTTTCACCAATGTCGTCCTGCTCAACGCCGCATCGGTCCCGACGCGATCCTTCGCGGGCATTAACCTACTTCGCTGACCCAATGTGGCGGGGTTGGATGAATCATTTTATGGGGAATTGTATCGATGACAAACATGGCTACAGTTCGATCACGTGCCCGTCAGGGTCGGTGACATAGGCGTAGGGGCTTCCGGGCTGATGCTCTCCGCGCTCAACCAGCGCGCCGCCGGCGGCGATCACTTCCTCAATCGCGCGGTCCAGTTGGCCTCGGTCAGCCAGGCGGAAGCCGAAATGGTCGATATTGCCGGCGCCGCGAGCCGCGTCCGGGCTTTGCTGAAGGGTGATCGTGTCATGGGTGCCGGGCGGCCTCAGAAAGACCAGGCCGGGACCGTCCCAGAATATTTCCTGCAAGCCGAACACCTTCTCGTAAAAGGCCTTTGCCCGGTGGATATCGGCGACCAACAGGTTGATATGCGTGAGGCCTTGCGTTTCAATCACGGCGCGTATGGTCCTTTCACGAGTATCGTTCTACTCAACGCCGCGTCGGTCCAGCGGCGCTGCTTGACGCGCTAACAGCTACCCGCAGTTCGCCCGGATAAGTCTCTGACCTTGATTCATCCGGAATTTCCATTTTCAACCTTGAATCGGATTAGCACCGGCACCGGGCGTTCTGCAAATACGAAGTGCGAGCCCGGTTTTGAGTGCAAGGGGCTTTCCAGCGCGCCGCAACTATCCTTACGCCGCCGCTCGAATGCGGGCTGCTGACCGACATGCCTGCACGCTAAGATGCACGGGCCGCGCCCGCCAACGGCGGGCGCGGCCTTAACATTGGGTGCAGGGGTCACCCCTGCCGCCCACCGCGCAGGTGATTCTTCCTTCATGCTGCGCGCGACAACGGAGCGCGGCCTTAATACTGCGTGCAGGGGTCACCCCTGCGGTCACCTCTGCCTTTCGAGCGTCGGATCTCGCACCAGGATTCCATCGGCGTAGAGCTTGGCAATCCGCTCCGCCGGCATCTTAAGCAGCTCGCGCAGTATGCGCTCGTTGTCCTCGCCCAGTCTCGACGAACGCACTTCCGTCCTGTCTGGCCATGCCGAAAACTTCACCGGCACACCCGGAATCGCGACCGTGCCCAAAATTGGATCCTTGACCCAGCGAACCGTCTTGCGCTCGTTGAGATGCGGATGCTTTACGGCTTCGTTGACCGTCAGCACCGGAGCGCACGGCACGCGTTCAGCATCCAGCGCGGCGATCGCGTCGTCGCGGGTCGAAAAGCGCGTGAGCCACTTCTCGATCACGTCTCTCAGTTGCTCCTTGTTGTCGCGTCGTCCGCGCGCATCCTTGAAGCGCGGGTCGGTTGCCAATTCAGGCATCTTAAGCGCCCGCACCACCTGCGGCCATTGATGCGGTGTCGATACAATCAGAATGTATTGATCGCCCCGGAAATGAAAAATGCCGGTGGCGCCGCCGTCGGGATGCAATGAGCCGGTTCGCGTCGGACGAAACTTGTCGCCGCGCAGCGACACGATAGGCACGCTCTTCTCGTGCATGTGGAAGTAGGTATCCAGCAGCGACGCGTCGAGATACTGGCCTTCTCCCGTGCGCTCGCGATGCAACAGCGCGAAGCCGACCGCCATCGCCGCGGCGACCCCGGTTGAAACGTCGCCGATCGCCATCGTCGTCAGCGCCGGCGGCCCATCGGTCTGCCCGATTCCGTCAGTAATCCCGGCATAGGCCTGGCCGATAAAATCGTAACCGGCCTTGACCGACAGCGGTCCGGTCTGCCCCGCCATCGAAATCGAGCACATGATGATTTTCGGATTGACCGCCTTGATGTCCTTGTATGCAAATCCGAGCCGGTCGATCACTCGCGGCGCGAAATTTTCGACTACCACGTCGATCTGCGGAATCATCGACATCACGATCTCGCGCGCTCCGGGTTTCTTCAGATCGATCGCAAAACTTAGCTTTGAGTGGTTGTGCTGCAGATAGTAGGTGCCATGGCTCGAGTTTTTGAATTCCGGCGCGCGCGACTTGAGCCCGTCGGCGCGGACGCGATCTCCAGCCGGCGCGAGTTCGACCTTGATCACTTCAGCGCCCATCTCGGCGAGGATTCGCGTGCAGGTCGGCCCCGCGACGAACTGCGTGAAGTCCAGAACCCGGTAGCCTTCCAGCATTTGCGGCTTGTTCGGCATTAATCACTCATCTCCAAGTCTGTACGGATGCCCAAATCCCGGTATTGGTAATCGTCAGCGCCGCGCCAGTTGGCGCGCGTTAATCCCAGGCTATGCGCAATTATATCGCAGTAAAGCTGGTTTGCGTAAATGGCGGCGCCGCTTCGACATCTACGACCATGCCGGCGAAGTCCGTCGCCCCACATTTCCGCGCTCGATGCTCAGGTTTTTCCGAGGGCAAGCCACGCGGCATCAAATAGCTAATCCTCAATGTAGCCGTCCGTTAATATGCGAGTAGCAACTTGCTAATGCACTTATCATTCTTTCCTATCTCACTCTTCAGCCGCAGTTCACTAATTGTGTAGTTATCGAAGTTCCGATCTGATTGCATACCTGAAGGTAGAGTCCCGATACGGAATGTCGGATCGATCGGTGAAGGTTGATCGGCGGATTGCAGGCGGAAGGAACGCTCGTGTTGCCGTCAGTCGAGGCAAAATGGGGAGGAGGAGTAGGCTATGGTTCAACCCAGATATTACCGGGCGATCTGGATCTCCGATTTCCATCTCGGAACCCGTGCATCCAAGGCCGGCTCGTTACTCGATTTTCTGCGCCATCACGTTGCTGAGACCCTTTACCTCGTCGGCGATATAGTAGACGGATGGAACTGGGGACCTGCGTGGCACTGGAGTCCGGTTCAACAGGAGCTGGTGAATGAGATCGTGCACTGGCGCCGGCGCGGCGCCAACGTGGTATTCCTCCCGGGAAATCACGACGAGTTCAGGGTCAGCCTCGTTGAAGAACTTTTCGGCCCGATCCCTTCCACGAGTTCTTTAATCCACACCACCGCCGACGGCGCCAGGATGCTCGTGACCCATGGGCATCAATTCGACGGCTCGCTCAATCCAAATCGCCTGCTGCCGATCATCGGATCCTACGCGTACGGGCGAGCCCAGCGGATCCACGACTGGTACCATCGTCAGTCCGGACAGGAAGGGGATGAAGGCCGCTCGTTTTCCGACTATTTCCGTTACCCCGCCCGCAAGGCCGTTGAGTTTCTCACTGACTTCCGGGATCGAGCTGTCCTTGCAGCCGCGCGCGACCACAAAGCCGACGGCGTGATCTGTGGACATATTCATCGCTCGGATCATCGGTTGATCGGAACCATCTTGTATGTGAACGACGGTGATTGGGTGCAAAACCGGACGGCGGTCGTGGAAGAGCAGGACGGGACGCTGCAGGTCATCCGTTGGAGTGGCCTACACCAGAACATTTCGGTTTCCGAACCGATGTCGGATGGGGTGGCGTCGTGACAACTTATCGTACTGAATCGACTAATTACCCGGATGCACAAATCGATCTGATCTACTTCGACGCGGGTGGCGGACACCGCGCTTCGGCAAGAGCACTGATATCGGCGGCTGAACAACAGCATCGTTCCTGGCAAATCAATCCAATCAACCTGCGCGACCTGCTCGAACCGGCCGACGTGATCCGGCGCCTCACCGGCGTTCGCGTGGAAGACTTCTACAACTCGCAGCTCAAATACGGCCTTACCATCGGCACCGGCCCGATGCTGCGGATAATGCAGATGGTGATTCGGCAAATCGAGCCGACGATGATCAAGCTGCTGGCGCGCCATTGGCAGCGCTCGCAGCCCGAGCTTGTGGTCTCGATGATCCCCAATTTCAATCACGCGATTTTGGAAGGCCTGCGGCAAGCCGACGCGATGCGGTCACGGTCGGAAACTCCCATGGTCACGATTCTTACCGACCTGGCCGACTGTCCGCCGCACTTCTGGATCGAGCGGCAAAAGCAGTACCTGGTTTGCGGCACTGCTACCGCGGCCAGGCAAGCGATAGCTATGGGACATGACCGCGCGCGCGTGTTTCGCACCTCGGGAATGATCGTGCGTCCCGAGTTCTATAGCCAGATGGAGCTAAGCCGCGAAGCCGAGCGAATCCGACTGGGGCTCGACCCCGAATTGCCGACGGGTATCGTGATGTTTGGCAGCTACGGCTCGAGCCAGATGACAGCTATCGCGAGAAGAATCGAAACCGCCCGGCTCAACACCCAGCTTATCTTTGTATGCGGTCACAATGACAAGCTGCGCGAGCATATCGAAAGCATGAAGCTGTCCTATCCCTTTCATTGTGTAGGCTTCACATCAAAAATCCCGTACTTCATGCAGCTGGCTGATTTTTTCATCGGCAAGCCCGGTCCGGGTTGCATCAGCGAAGCGCTAGTTATGGGTCTCCCGGTGATAGTCGAGCGCAACGCCTGGACGATGGTGCAGGAGCGCTTCAACACCGATTGGATCGCGCAAAATCAGCTCGGAATAGTGTTGCCTTCCTTGCGCCAGATTGCCCTTGCGGTTTCGACGATGCTGGATCGCGAGCAGTTCCTCCGCCTGCGCGCCGGCGTAAAAGCCCTCGACAACCGTGCGGTGTTTGAAGTCCCCGAAATTCTGGCGGCCCTGATTTCTCACCATCGAGCCGCAAACTCGGGATTCGGGCACACTCCGACTGCGGCCCAATTCGCACCGGAAGTCCACCGGAGTGCCTGACCAGCAATTCTGCCATTGCCCTTGAGCCGGAGTTTGAAAACGACGCTGCTGGTCGTGGTCGCGCTGGCCGCCAACGCGGCGGTTTGGGGGAACGCGGTCGCATCCGGGCCGAATTCCAGCGGCGCCTTCGATTTCGGCGCGCTCGAGTTGAAGGTCTTGAGTCCTGACGGGAAGCAGACGATCGGATATACGCGTTTCACGGTCTTGCATCACAACTCAACCGAGGAGGTTAAGGGCGAGACCAGATACCTGGACGGCGATCACGATAATGAAAGCGAACGGCTATACGTCGGAAACCCGGACTCCATACCCAGACTCGATACTTACGAGCACTCGTTTTTCAACCCCGACGGCACGCTTCATATGGTCGACACGCTTGACGCCAAATCCGGCGTTACCTCGTGCGCGAGCTATACAGCCGACAAGGTAACAGTGCGTAAGTCGCAGCTCGAGGTCCCAGCCGATTCTTTCGCCGGCGCGTCCGAACTGATGATGGTGGTCGCGAGTCTTAGGCATGGAATCCGTGAAGTCAAATTCCATGCGTTCGCATGCGTGCCGGGACCTGCGATCTTCAGCGTCGCGACGTTGCTTCCGGATCGACCGGAGCATTGGCCTCTATACCCGGGCGATCTCGTCCGCCTCGATATGCGGCCCGATCTGGGAGTTTTGAATCTGTTGCTCGCGCCGTTCATGCCAACGATGGACGCGTGGTTCAATCCCAATGACAATTGGAACTACGTCGGCGGCGAGTTTGACCGCTATTTCCGCGGGCCTCACGTGCTGACGCTGCGGGTCTCGCCGGCGGATTGAGGCTGCTCGACGCGCTGCGCGCGCAACCGGATTAAGAATGCAATGACGCCGATGGCCATGCTCGGTTTTAACCGGCATGTGTTAATTTGGATTCATTCGCTGCGCTGGTGGGTCCGCCGCGTGGCTCCCGTCCCGGCGCGTGACCGGTGGACTCGCGACCGCTATGATCTGAACCGGGACATCTGAGGGTGCCGAAGGAGTCGAGCGCAGGCTCACAACTCTCGCGATTTTTCTATGAAGAATTCTACAAAGCCTCAGCCTGTTGAGAGCCGCGCGGCAAAGACGCTGCGCGAGATCTTCCAGTCAGGACGGCCGCTCACCTATATCCGCTCCGCCGAGGAGCAGCGAATCGGAAGGCTGCTGCGCGAGGTCGGCCGAACGTTGTACGCGTCCGCACCGGTGCCCGTTTGGACCTGGAGCCTCACCCAGGGATTGCTTCGCGATGACGCAGTAGCCCAGAGCGGCACTCTCGATCCTCGCGAAGCTCTGGACTTCATCGCCGCCCACAAGGACGCTGCCATCTTCCATCTCAAGGACTTTCACGAGCCGCTGCGCGAATCTCCGGAGGTCAGGCGCCGTCTTCGAGACCTGTACGAAAGCTGTCTCGATCAACGCAAATTCGTAGTCATCAGTTCCCCGGTGCGATTCGTTCCTGAGGAGATCGAGCGCGACATTGTGTATCTCGAGCTGCGGCCGCCTGATCTCATCGAACTGGTCGAGCTTTTGCGCAGTGAGGCTCGGCGACTCTCGGCGCCCGACGCGAGCGAGGAAACCCTCTACCAGCTCGCGCGCGCCCTGCAGGGAGTCACGCTCCAGGAGGCGCGCCACGCGGTGCGCCGTGCTCTGGCGGTGAGTCCAACCCTCGGCCCCGAGTCGTTACCCGCCCTGCTCGAGGAAAAGCGGCTGCTCGTCAACCGCGGCGGCGTCATCGAGTTTGTCGCCGACAGCACGAGCATCGGCGAGGTCGGCGGCCTGGAGAAGCTCAAGCAGTGGCTGCTGGAGCGTCGTAAACTGTTTCAACTCCGCGAGAGCCTCAGCACTGACATCGTCCCCAAGGGCGTTCTCGTCATGGGCATCCCGGGCTGCGGCAAAAGCCTCTGCATCAAAGCCATCTCCTCGCACTTCGAGCTTCCGCTCTATCGAATCGACATGATCGAGGTCTTCTCCGGCAGGCATGGGGAGCCTGAGGGAGCATTCGTCCAGGCCTGCAAGACGCTCGAGGATATGGCGCCCGCGGTGGTTTGGTTCGACGAGATTGAGATGGGGATTTCCTCGGGCGATCCGGGCGGCGAGCAGGGCAGGATCTTCGCCTTCTTTCTGACCTGGATGCAGGAGAAGGCGCGCGGTCTCTTCGTCGCCGCCACCGCAAACCGGATCGACCTGCTTCCCGCCGAGATGATTCGCAAAGGACGTTTCGACGAGGTCTTCTTCGTTGACCTGCCGCTGGTTGCCGAACGGATCGAGATCTTGAAGATTCACCTCGGCCGCCGGGAAATAGATGCGAGCAAGTTTGATCTGGAACGATTGGCGGACTTTATGAAGGGCTGGACCGGCGCCGAGATCGAGCAGACCGTCGTATCTGCACTGACCAGGGCGCGGCTCAAGGACCATGAGGTTACCGAGCAGGATCTCTTCCTGGCCGCCGGTGAGCTGGTTCCGCTGGCGCGCACCATGAAGGAGCAGATCAATCACATTCGTGCCTGGGCGTTCGAGCGCGCCGTCCGCGCATCTCCCATTCCCAGCGGCGGGTAACCCGACGCGCAAATCGTTCGACTGATAGGAGACTCCTATCGGCCTTGCGGCCTTGGTAGGGGTCGTCAGGCCCTGCTCAGAGCAAAGCAGTTCTAGTGAACCCCATCGCTGGTCTTCGCTGACTCCTACCAGCCGTCCTTATCATTCAATCGCGACCGGGATGGGTCATAGCCAGCTTCCCAGTGCGATTCCCCCGATTGCGGCGAGACCTCCGGTGATCACACTCCCGAGAAGATATGCCGCGCCCAGCAGCATCTCTCCGTCTTGAAGCAAGCGAACCGATTCGTACTCAAAGGTCGAGAACGTCGAATAACCGCCGATGAAACCGACCGCGACGAAAAGGCGCAAATGCGGGTTGAGGCTGACTCGCTCCTGAGCAAACGCCAGGAAAAAGCCGATGATGAAACTTGCAGTGACATTGATTGCGAATGTTCCGTATGGGAACGCACTCCCAAAGCGAGCGGCAATCCAGCCACCTACCAAATACCGCGTCGCCGATCCGATGCCGCCGCCAATCGCAACCAGAACAACCGCCAACACCCTACAGCACCTTTCCCGCTTCGCTTCGCGCGAGCAGCGCCCGCATCATTTCGGTTCGCCCCACGATTCCAACCAGCGCGCCTTCAGCGTCCACCACCGGCAGACGCTTGACGCGCTTTTCCGCGGATAGCGCCAGCGCGCTGACAACCGGCATTTTCTCGCGGACGGTGATCACGTCCCGCGTCATCAGTTCTCTGGCAAACCGCGCGCGAAGCTTTTGAATGTGTTTGCGGGCCGGTCCGCTGATCCTCTCAATCGGGACCTTGGAGACCAGGAGTTCCATCACGCCCGGCCAACTCTCGCGGCTTACTTTCGAAATCAAATCGGAGTCCGCGATAATCCCTGCGACGTGCCGCTTGTCATCTATAACCACCACCCGCTTGTGCGACGACGACACCAGCAGCTCGAAAACTTCTTCGATGGTTGCCGATTCGTGCACGCTCGGAACGTCGCGTGTCATCACGCCCTCGACCGTCGCATCCGGGCCGGCGCTGCGGGCCTCGGGGTGCCACTCGGACAGATGGACCGCCGCGATCGTGCTCAACACATCAAGCCGGCCCAGGATGCCCACCAACTTTCCATCGCTATCCACGACCGGTAGCCGCTTAAGATGTTTTTCGACCATGACTTTGGCAGCTCGTCCTAGAATGGTGTCGGGAGCAGTCGTCACCACCTCTCGCGTCATCACCTCCGACACTTTGCGGTTCGCGTTCTCCAGCGATTCGTGAAGCTCGCGCACGTAATCCAAATCGGTGGCCTTCTTCAGACTGATCGTGACGTTCATCCCGCCTCGTGTCAGGAGATCGTTGTCGCTGACCATGCCGACCACTTTCCCGTCATTGTCCACCACCGGCACGGCGCTGAAATCCTTGTCCAGCAGCAGCTCTACGACCTCGGTGACGGGGCTGTCGGGATGCACCGTGGCGACCTCGCGGCGCATTACCTCTCCGACCTTCACGTCGGGCAAACCTTCCTTGAAGGGAACTCCGGATTGAACGATTTCCACCTCCGCAACCGTGATCAGTGCGTTCGGAGCCATCTCCCGGATCGGACCAAGCACCCGATCGATCCGATCGGGGCGATCGACAACTGTGATCACGATTGGCTGGTCGAAGGACAGCCGAAGGATCGCCGCCGTGTGAATCAGCGATGAGGCCCCAAACCCCGCCACTCCGCGCATCGCGGTCGCGCCGCTACACCCCTCGCGCCGGAGCATCTCGATGATCGCCATGTACAGCGCCTGGTGATGGTATTGATCCGTCTCGCCGAAATAGATCGTGACCTGCTTAGCCCTTCCGGTGAACATCGATCGCTGCCCTCCTGGCGTTGTGAAAGCGCCGGCGCGCCCTTGCAAACCGTTCTTGCGAAAGCGTATCAGATTGCAAGATGCTGCCGATAAAAAAAGGACCCTGTAGCTTTCGGTAGAGCCCTTTAAAAAAAAGCCCCTACTCGTGTTCAACACCAGTAGGGGTCATCAGCTCACTCAAGCGGGAGCGGTTGGCGGTGGAACCCCATCACCGATTGCGCCTAACATCAATGTATCGACGTGACCGGTGAGTCAAGAACCGCGTCACAAGTTTCGGATGAATTGGAGCGCCCGGAGGCCGTAATGGAAGCGTCAACTGCAATCGCCACTGTGCATGCCAGGGAGATTCTGGATTCCCGCGGGAACCCGACCGTCGAGGTGGAAGTCCGCTTGCAGGATGGCTCACTCGGCCGCACTGCTATCCCGTCGGGAGCGTCCACCGGGTCGCATGAGGCCTGCGAACTGCGCGACGGCGATTCGCGCCGCTACGGTGGCAAGGGTGTTCTCAAGGCAGTCGCCAACGTCTGCGACATCATCGGACCGAAAATCCGGGGCCTCGATGCAGCCGCGCAGGCCGCTCTCGATCGCGCATTGATCGACCTGGATGGAACCGAGAACAAGTCACGGCTCGGCGCCAACGCAATCCTCGGCGTCTCGCTCGCCGCGGCGCATGCGGCGGCCGCGTCGCGCGGGCTTCCGCTCTATCGATACCTGGCGCCCGACTCAAACCTCTTGCCCGTGCCGATGCTGAACATCCTCAACGGCGGCCGGCATGCGGAATCAGGCGTCGATTTCCAGGAGTACATGATTGTGCCCGTCGGCGCCCCGAGCTTTGCCGAGGCCTTGCGGATGGGTGCCGAGATATTTCACGCGCTGGCCGCCGTGCTCAAGGCGCGCGGCTTTCCCACCACCGTCGGCGACGAGGGCGGCTTCGCTCCCCGCCTGCGCAGCAACGAGGAGCCGCTTGAATTGATTCTGGAAGCCATGGTGAAAGCTGGCTATCGTCCGGGCGAGGACGCCTGGATCGCGCTTGATCCTGCGTCCAGCGAGTTCTACGAAAACGGGAAGTACGTTTTCGCGCGCTCCGACGGAAAGTCGCGCGACGCCGAAGCGATGACCCGGCTTTACTCCGACTGGGTCAGCCGCTATCCGATCATCTCGCTGGAAGATGGACTCGCCGAGGACGACTGGGCCGGCTGGGAACTGCTGACGCGCGAGATCGGAGACCGCGTCCAACTTGTCGGCGACGACATCTTCGTTACCAACCCGGTCATGATCCGCCGCGCGATCGCCCAGCATGTCGCCAACTCCGTGCTCATCAAGCTCAACCAGATCGGGACCCTCACCGAAACCCTCGACGCGATGCGCGTCGCACGAGACGCCCGATACACCTGCGTGATCTCTCATCGCTCCGGCGAGACCCCCGACACTACCATCGCGGATTTCGCAGTCGCGACCGCCGCCGGACAAATCAAAACCGGCTCGGCCTGCCGCGGTGAGCGCGTGGCCAAGTACAATCGGCTGCTCAATATCGCCGAAGATCTCGGCGCGAAAGCCGCCTATGCGGGATACGGATCGTTTCCCCGCCAACCAGCGGGGATAGCTCGCAAGTGAGCGGCGCTCGCTGAGAGATAGTCTGGGATGGCGGTGGAGTTCGCCCACCGCGCAGGTGATCTTGAGCGGAAGTTGCTGAAGTTGAGCCGAAGCTCTGAGCGCTGGCGAAGGGGAAGAATCCCGGATCCTTCCTTTTCTGTCATTCTAGAGCGGAGTCTGCGAAGCGAAGAATCTCGAATCCGGGTTCCTTCGCTTCGCTCAGGATGACTCAAAAAAAGTCCTAACAGGCCGTCAGGCCGCATCTTTTCTTTTCACCGGGTGCACGGCTCAGCCCTGCCCATTGTGTAGTCGCGAAAAGATGCGCTGCGCGGATTTTCACGTCTTCTCACTGGGTGCAGGGGTCAGCCCCTGCCGCCCGCCGCGCAGGCGATTCTTCCTTTCGGTCAGTCGCAATCGCGCGACCTTGGCCCGGACCGACGACGAAGCCGCGGCTAATCCGTCACTGCCCCGACGCTGCTCGATGACACCTGGGCGGCGTACTTCGCCAGCACGCCTCGCGTGTATCGAGGCGCGGGCGCCCGCCATGCGGACCGGCGCCTCGCGATCTCCGCTTCGGGCACATTGAGCGTAAGCAGATGCTTGTTCGCATTAATCGTGATCGAATCACCTTCGTGCACCAGCGCGATCAGTCCGCCGACCTGCGCCTCGGGCGCGACGTGTCCCACGACCAAGCCGTAGGTGCCGCCCGAGAAACGGCCGTCGGTGATCAGGCCGACCGCGTCGCCCAACCCCGCGCCGATAATCGCCGACGTTGGCGACAGCATCTCGCGCATCCCCGGTCCGCCCTTCGGTCCTTCGTAACGAATTACCAGCACGTCCCCGGCTTTGATCTTCCCCGCGAGGATCGAACTCAGACAGTCCTCCTCGCATTCGAATACGCGCGCCGGTCCCGTGATGTGATGGCTTTTGATCCCGGTGATTTTCGCGACCGCGCCTTCGGTGGCCAGGTTGCCTCTCATGATTGCCAGATGGCCCTGCGGATAGACCGGCTTGTCCCACTGATGAATAACCGCCTGGTCCACGCGCGGCGCATCAGGGACTTCAGCCAGGTTCTCCGCAACGGTTTTCCCGGTAATCGTGATCGCGTCGCCGTGCAGAAGCCCGCGCTTCAACAGCATCTTCATCACCTGCGGGATACCGCCGGCGCGATGCAAATCGGTCGCGACGTACGGTCCCGACGGCTTCAAATCGCACAGCACCGGCACCCGCTGTCGAATCGTCTCGAAGTCGTCGATAGTCAGCGGCACTTCAGCTGCGTGAGCCATCGCCAGCAGATGGAGTACGGCGTTCGTCGATCCTCCAACCGCCATCACGACGGAGATCGCATTCTCGAAGGCGTTGCGCGTCATGATCTGTCGCGGGATCAATTGCGTGTGGATCGCTTGCACGACGGCCTGCGCCGATTTCGCGGCGCTGTCGGCCTTCTCGGCATCCTCCGCCGCCATCGTCGACGAATACGGGATGCTCATGCCCATCGCCTCGATCGCCGACGACATGGTGTTCGCCGTGTACATCCCGCCGCAGGAACCCGCGCCCGGACACGCGCGGCGCTCGACCTCAAGCAATTCTCGCTCGTCGATCTTGTGCGCGCTGAACTCTCCAACTGCTTCGAACGCGCTGACGATCGTCAGGTCGCGGCCGTTGTAATGCCCCGGCTTGATCGTTCCGCCGTAAACAAAAATGGCCGGGATGTTCATCCGCGCAATCGCCATCATCGCGCCCGGCATATTCTTGTCGCATCCGCCGATCGCAACCACGCCGTCCATCGACTGCGCGCTGCACGCGGTCTCGATCGAGTCGGCGATCACCTCGCGCGAGACCAGCGAGTACTTCATTCCCTCGGTGCCCATCGCGATGCCGTCGCTCACCGTGATCGTTCCGAACACCTGCGGCATCGCGCCCGCCGCCTTGAGCGCGTTCTCCGCCCGCTGCGCGAGCACGTTCAGACTGATGTTGCACGGGGTGATCGTGCTGTACGCGTTGGCCACGCCAACAATCGGCTTCTGGAAATCAGTGTCCGTGAAGCCAACGGCGCGCAGCATCGCGCGGTTGGGCGAGCGCTGAACGCCCTCGGTAATGGTTTTGCTCTTGAGATTTTCCCGCATGATGTCCTGTCCTCAGTTGAAGGATCGCTGTCACTCCGCCGATGTCTGAGAATCCAAAAGTGATCGATTTAATTGGTGGAGCTGACGCGGATCGAACGCGCGACCTCCTGAATGCCATTCAGGAGTACCCCAATT
>Ga0187879_10000268_pt1 | contig 36285 bp, 31 predicted proteins | sample June2016WEW_19_1_FD_132423 | JGI IMG/M metagenome (GOLD analysis project Ga0187879, IMG submission 132423) | Peatland microbial communities from SPRUCE experiment site at the Marcell Experimental Forest, Minnesota, USA - June2016WEW_19_10 | ecosystem: Environmental > Terrestrial > Soil >... | reverse complement strand
GTCGTAGGGCGCCCAGTTGGACTCGCCGCCCTGGGCGAGCGCGTTGGCGAACACCTGGTTCTGCTCGGCCACGCTGGCGTTGCCGAAGTCAGCAGGGTTACCACCGTACGCAGCCCAGGTCGAAGCGCTGAACTGGTAGAGGCCGTAGTGGCCGCTGGAGTTCATGATCTGCGGCTGGCCGCCGGACTCGCGGGAGACCACGCACTGACCGAACGCCCCGCCAGGCACGCCGCCGGAGTAGCTGCTGGCTGCTGCCACCGGGGCAGCCTGCACCGGGGCAGCCTGCACCGGGGCAGCCTGCACCGGAGCAGGCTGGGCGGTCGCCGGAGCCGAGCGTGCATGTCGTGGTGTGTAGCCCGTGACAGTAGCGGCCTCCGGCGGCCCGAGCAGCGCGGGCGGGCCTGGTATCCGGTCGGGCTCCGCCGGAATGCGCAGGACCTGCCCGGTCTCGATGATGTCCGCCCAGCGGACCTGGCCGCGATTGCGCCAGTAGAGCACCGGCCACGCGGCCGGGTTGTGATAGAAATGCCCGGCAATCGCGGACAGTGAGTCACCGGGCCGGACGGTGTACCTGGCTGGGAGACCGGAACCTGCCTTCTGCGTCGCTGCCTTCTGCGTCGCTGCCTGCTGCGTCGCTGCCTGCTGCCGCAAAGCTGACAGCAGCTGTGCGGGCGAAAGGCCAGGCTGGTAGGCGGTGTCCAGGACGGCGGCGTGGTGCGCGGCTCCCTGGGCGACCGGCGGGGCAGGCGGTGCCTGCGGTGACAAGCAGAAAGCCGCAGCCATGCCGGCGAGCGTGGGCGCGGCGGCGCTGGTTGCTGCCTGGGGGAGCCGGACACGTGGGGGTTTGCTATGGCGGCCCAACGGATTCCTCTCAGAGGAGGGCGCGCTCACGGGAAGCCGCACAGGTGCTGGCAGCTTCGGAGCGCCTGACAACAAGGGAGGCTAGCGAGGGCAGCTCCGGCCCATTAGGTAAATCCGTCACAACGGGTCAAACAAGCCATCAGGTTGCTAAACTACGCTGGCTGCTATGCGGCCCAACGGCTGCGCGACGGGCGGCTGCTGCGGGCACCGGCCCGCACGTGACCGTAATGCGCCGGATTGGCACTGGTCAGAGCGATTCCGTCGGCTCGGGAATCGGTGCGCCGAGAACAAATCAGGTGCGGCCAGCAGGTCCCAGGTCAGCGCCGCGAGCTCGCCGTAGGCGGCTGTCATGACGCGAGGCGCCGACGCGAAGCGGTCCGCCCCGGCACCGGGCAGCCGACGCGAAGCGGTCCGCCCAGGCACCGGGCAGCCGACGCGAAGCGGTCCGCCCCGGCACCGGGCAGCCGACCGCCGCCGCGCACTGCTTGCAACTCGCATTCACGGCGTTGACGGACCATACGGCTTCCCGCGGATCCGGATACCGGGCACGGCAGTGCCCCGGCTGGGCCGGCACACTTGTACCAGCGGCAGCCAGCTAATTACAGGCATGATTACGCCATCTGAACGTTCAGTGAATGTCGGGGAGGTCAGCCGATGCCGGTTTCCCTTCGGGAACGGCTGCGGGGCTGGCCGGTCATGCGCGGGTTGCTGCCGGTTCACCGGACCCAGGTTGCGGGTGACCTGCTCGCGGGTGTCACGCTCGCGGCTCTCGGCATTCCCGAGGTTCTCGGATACGCGAAGATCGCCGGAATGCCGGTAGTGACCGGCCTGTACACGCTGCTCCTCCCGATGGCCCTGTTCGCTGTCCTTGGCTCCTCACGCCATCTCGTGGTCGGCGCGGACTCAGCCACCGCGGCCATTCTCGCCGCATCCCTGATCGGGCTGGCAGTTCCAGGGTCGGCGAGATACATCCAGCTGGCTGGCCTGGCCGCCCTCCTCACCGGCGGCCTGCTGTTGCTGGCCCGGCTGGCCAGGCTCGGGTTCCTGGCGAACTTCCTGTCCCGCACCGTCCTGCTTGGCTTCCTGGCCGGGGTCGGCATTCAGGTGGCCGTCAGCCAGCTCCCGGACATGCTCGGCGTCCGGCATGAGGGCACCCGCACCGTCGGCATACTCATCCACACGATGACTGAGCTCCCCCAGGCTCAACCTGAGACGGTGGCCGTGTCTGCGGTGGCGATCGTGGTCATGCTGGCAGCCCGGCGGATCACCCGCCGGGTGCCTGGAGCGCTGATCGCGGTGGTCGGCGCGATCATCGTGAGCCGGTTCGCCGAGCTGGCAGGCCGGGGGGTAGCCACCGTCGGAGCGGTGCCGCGCGGGCTGCCGCGGCTGGGCCTGCCCGATGTCGGCCTGCACGACGCCAGGCTGCTGCTCGGAACCGCGGCCTCGATGTTCGTCGTCATCCTCGCCCAGAGCGCGGCGACCTCGCGCGCCTACGCGGCGAAATACACCGAGGAGTTCAGCGAAGACACCGACCTGGTCGGCCTGGGCGCCGCCAACCTCGCCGCCGCGTTCTCCGGCACCTTCGTCGTCAACGGCAGCCCGACCAAGACGCAGATGGTGGACGGCGCAGGCGGGCGCAGCCAGCTGGCTCAGCTCGCAACCGCCGCCATCGTGGTGGTCGTGCTGCTCGTGGCCACCGGGCCGATCGCTTACCTGCCGACCGCCGCCCTGGCTGCTGTGGTCTTCCTGATTGCCGCCGAGCTCATTGACATCCCCGGCCTGCGCCGCATCCGGGCTGTCCGCAAGACCGAATTCGCGGTCGCCCTGCTGACGACGGCCGCTGTGGTGGCACTCGGCATCCAGGACGGCATCGCGGTGGCCGTGATCGCCTCAGTGATCGACCACCTGAGGCACAGCTACCGTCCGCTCAGCAGCGTGCTGGTGAAGTCGCCGGCCGGGCACTGGCGGGCCTGCCCGGTCGAGCCCGGCGCCCGGACCGAGAAAGGGCTGGTCGTCTACCGGTTCGGCACCAGCCTGTATTACGCGAACGCATCACGGCTCATCGAGGACGTCACGGCCCTGGTCACGCGAGGCGACTCTCTTCAGTGGCTGGTGATGGACGGCGCGGCCATCGGCGATGTTGATTACACGTCCGCATCGGTGCTCACTCAGGTCGCAAAGCGACTGCACGAGCGGCAGATCCGATTCGCGGTCACGAGCATGCTGCTGCCGGTCCGCAAGCAACTGGACGGCTACGGCATCAAGGGCGCGTCAGGTCCCGATGTCTACTACGACACTCCGGGCGAGGCGCTCAAGGCCTTCCACGCCGCCAAGCGTGCTGCCGACCCGGCCCGCCACGCCCAATTGCCGAACGCGCCAGACCCTGGCCCGACCTGACCGGGGCGTCCGGGGTGTCGCGCCGAACCGCTCGCTGGCCGAGCCGGTGGGCGGGATCGCGCTCGCCGAACACGAGCAGCTAGCTCGTCGGCACCCGCTGGATCGCCGGGACCGGCTGTACCGAAGGCGCGGCCGGCTCCCATAAACGCAGCCATCGTAACCTTCGATGTCAAATGGTTAGCCTGCTACTGATAGCCTTGGCCCGTGCCGCCACCCGTGCGCCCGGCGGTCGGACTGCAGCTGGCCCGCTCCGCGAGGTCCGTGAGCCGGGCCTTCGATGACGCGCTGGCCCAGGCCGGCGGCTCGCTTCCGGTCTGGCTGGTGCTCATCTCGCTCAAGAGCCAGCGGCCAGGCAACCAGCGGGCGCTTGCCGACGCGGTGGGGATCAGGGAGGCAACGCTCACTCACCACCTGAACTCGATGGACGCCCAGGGGCTGATTACCCGGAGGCGCGATCCCGCCAACCGCCGCGTGCACCGGGTAGAGCTCACGGAGGCAGGCGAGGCGGCTTTCGGCCGGCTGCGTGCCGCGGCGGTCGCATTCGATCAGCGGCTGCGGCGCGGCATCAGCAGTGACGACGTTGCCGCGCTCGAAGACTTGCTCGGGCGGCTGGAGCGGAACGTGACTGGCCAGCAGCCCGGCTGACCAGCAGCACGGCTGACCAGCAGCACGCCTGACCAGCAGCACGCCTGACCAGCAGCACGGTTTCGGTGCCTGGCGGCCGTCTCCAGCAGCGTCCCCGTGCAGTTGCTCGGGTCGTGACCGGGCAACAGCCCGGACTGGCCGGTTCACAGGCCGTAGCATGCGACACAAGGCACCTTGCATACCGGAGGCTGCATGATGGAGATCAAGTCCGGCAGCGGCAGTGCTCTGTGGGCGAGCCGGTACCGGATCGCCGAGCTGATCGACGCCGAGCAACAGCCCGCCGAGTTGTCCTGGGACCGGCTGGACTTGCATGTTCCGCACCAGCGGGAGGACAACTGGTGCTGGGCCGCCACCAGCCACGGCATCGCGCATTTCTACGACCGCTCGTCTACCTGGACGCAGTGCGCCATCGCCAACGCGGAGCTTGGCCGGACCGACTGCTGCGGTAGTGGCGCCAGCGGGGCCTGCAACGTCTACGGCTACCTGGATCAGGCCCTGACCATCGTCGGCGACTTTGACCGCGAGAGCGCCACGGTGGCCGGCTTCCACACGGTCGATTACCAGATCCGCGCCCATCGCCCGCTGGGGGTGCGGATTGCGTGGTCGGGCGGAGGCGCCCACTTCGTCGCTATCGGCGGGTTCCGGGAGGGGCCCAGCCGGTACGTTCACGTCGAGGATCCCTGGTACGGGCCGTCCGACGTTGCCTACGCCACACTGGTGAACGGCTATCAGGGCACCGGGAGCTGGACCAACACCTACTGGACGAAACCGTGACCGCGCACCGGGCCACCGTAACCTGCTGGTTCTTCTCCCGGCCGGGGAGGTGAGGGCGATGCCATTGAGGGTTGTCGAGCCCCCGGCCACGGTCCGCCAGGTGGCGGCAGGGTACGTTCACCAGCTGGCTTCCCCGCTCGGCGTCTTCCCCCAGCTACGCAACGTGGCCCGAGAAGAGCTGGCGCTGCTGGCGCCCCATCGGATCTACACGGCGGGCCTCGACGTTCTGCTTGAGCGCGGCGTGGCGGGAGCGGTCCAGACGGGCTGGCGCTACCTGGTCGCGGACCAAGAACGGATCGTGGCCAGCGTCGAGCTAGCCGGAGACGCCGGTGAATCTCCGCTGTTGAACGGCGGACCCTACGTGGCCTCGACCGCCGCCGCCATCGACGAGCTCGAGCGACTGCCCGAGGTAGCCGCGGGTGACTTCGAGTTGCGGCTTCTCAAGGTACCGGGCCTCCACGTGGTAGCGGCCTGGCTAGCCGGCCGGCCGGGGCTGGTGAGGCCGCTCTCGCCGGCCCCTGGCTTCCTGGAAGCAGGACGCAGTTACACCGAGGAGGAGTTCGCCGCCGCTGTGCGGGAACCGGCACGGCGGGTGCTGGCCGCCGAGGCACCCTCCGGGGGCTGACTCCAGCTGACTGGCTGACCCGCGGATTGCGGTCCGAGCCTGCATCGGCGACAATGTCGGCTGGCGATGAAGCTCGCCCGAACCGCGGGACCGTCCCGCTGATGGCTTCTACCCCCTTGAGTCCGTATCCGGGAGCGCAGGAGGCCATCATCGTGGGTGACGATGCGCCGGTGACCGTGCGGCCCGCGACGTGAACGCCATGCTGCCGATCCCGGTCATCCAGCTGCTGCAGGTGCTGACCATCGCCGCCGCCGCGCCCGGTGTCTCCGGAGTCATCGCCAGGACCGAGGCACGGCTGCAGGGCCGCCGGGGCCCCCGGGTGCTGCAGCCCTACTTCGACCTGGCCAAGCTGTTCCGCAAGGAGGCGCTGGCGCCTGAGGGTGCGAGCTGGGTATTCCTGGCGGCGCCGCTCGCCGCCTTCACCTGCTACCTGACGGTGCCGCTGCTGATCCCGGTGCTGACCAGCTACCCGCTGCCGCTGGGATACATGGGCGACATCCTCGGCGGCGGGTTCATCCTGTCGATGGCCAGCTTCCTCGTCGCCGTGGCTGCCCTGGAGACCGGCAGTCCCTACGCGCAGCTCGGGGCGAGCCGGGCCAAGACCTTTGCGGCGATCACCGAGCCCGTTGTGCTGTTCGTGGTCTTCACGGTGGCGCTGCTCACCGGTACCGACCTCCCCTACGCCCTGGCCGCCACGGTCCGGTCGTCCGCCGGGCAGATCATCAGGCCCGCGCACGTGCTGGCCGCCGCTGCCCTGTTCATGGTCATCCTGTATGAGACCAGCCGGATCCCGGTGGAGACGCACACCGGGACCAACGAGTTCGGGATGATCGAGGAGGCCCGGCCTTTCGAGCACTCCGGGCCCTATTTCGCCTTGCTCAAATGGGGCTCGGCGGCCAAGCAACTGATCCTCTACACAATCCTGATCAATGTCTTCGTGGCGCCGTGGGGGCTCGCGGCGACGCAGCAGGCCTGGGCCGTGCTGCGGGCGATCGTGGCGCTCCCCGCCAAAGCCTGCGTTCTCGGGGCAGTGATCGCGGTCATCGACAACTCGTTCGCCAAGCTCCGGCTGTTCAAGATCACCGAATTCGCGGCCGCGGCGTTCCTGCTCGCTGTGCTCGGCGTATTCACGCTCTACCTCGGCGGCGGCTGATGGGCGCCGACCTCAAGGGATGGCTCATGGATCCCGATCTCGGGGGTAGCTGATGGATCCCGGCCACGCGCCCGGCGTCTACGTCGGCGGCGCGAACGTCATCGCGGTGGTCATCTTGCTGGCCGAATTCGGCATGTTCCGGCAGGCGCTGCTGCGCGATCAGGTCCGCCTGTACGCGGCGCAATCCGGCCTGATCTCGGTCCTCGCCATCATCGTGGGCGCCGTCCGCCACCTCCCTGAGCTGTACGTGCTGGCCGTACTGGCCGCCGCGCTCAAAGTAGTGGCGATCCCGCTGGTGCTCCGGCGGCTGCTGAACGGAACCGACCCGGCCGACGATCCGGCGGGCGACCCGGCCGGTGACCCGGCTCTCGGAGCCGACATCGCGGGCAGCGGAGGGCTCGGACTCGCCAGCACCTTGCTGCTCGCGATCATCGTCGCCGCATTCGGGTTCTTCGCCGCGGGCGCGCTGCCCGTCAGCGGCAGCGGGGCGCCGGCGACAGCCCTGTCGGTCTCGATATCAGTGGTGCTGGTCGCCTTTGTCCTCATGATCCACCGGCGGGACGTCGTCTCTCAGGCGGTCGGGCTGTTCTCGCTGGAGAACGGCGTCTCGCTGGCTGCGCTGGTCGTAGCGGCCAGCCTGCCGCTCATCCTTGAGCTGGCGCTGCTGTTCGACCTGCTGCTTGCGGTGGTCGTGGTCGGGCTGCTGATCCGCATGCACCACGGCCGGGCCGAGTCGCTGTCCACCGCCGACCTGACCACCCTGCGGGGCTGAGCCGTGACCGTCGTCATCGTCGCCCTGCTGGCCGTCCCGGTGGCCGCCGCGGTCTGCGCTCTCCGGCTGCCCGTCCGGGCCGCGGGCTTGGTGACGGCTGCGGCAGGGATCGCCAGCTTTGCGCTGGTTATCGCGCTCATCCCGGCCGCCTCCCGGCGCGACCTGAGGTGGCTCAGCCTGGTCAGGATCGACGCGCTCAGCGTGGTGTTCCTGCTGGCGACGGGCTTCCTGTACGCGTGCGTCGCGGTGTACTCGATCGGCTACCTGCGCCCCACGCGCAGGCACGACAGCGACGCCGTCTATGCGCGCCGGTTCTGGACCGGGCTCAACCTGTTCGCATGGTCCATGCTGGCCGCCCCGATGATGAGCAACCTGGCCCTGCTGTGGATCGCCATCGAGGTGACCACCATCGTCTCGGCGCTGCTGGTCGCCCTGGAGGGCACCGACGGCGCCGCCGAGGCGGCCTGGAAGTACGTGCTGCTCGCCTCGGCCGGCCTGGCCATTGCCCTGCTGGGGACGATCTTCGCCTACTACGCGGGCGCCCACGTGCTCGGGCAGTCCTACAACCTGGCGTTCGGCCCGCTGCTCCGGGTGGCGGGCCGGCTGCCGCATACGGCAGTGCGGCTGGCCTTCGTACTCGCCGTGCTTGGCTTCGGCACCAAGGTCGGGCTGTTCCCGGTACACACCTGGCTGCCCGACGCGCACTCCGAGGCGCCGACGCCGGTCTCCGCGCTGCTCTCGGGCTCGCTGCTAGCGGTCAGCTTCTACGCCATCCTGCGGTACTACCAGATCGCGGTGGCCACACTGGGACCGCGGTTCCCGCGCGACGTGCTGCTGGTGTTCGGGGTGGCCTCCCTCTTGCTCGCCGCGCTCTACCTGCTGGACCAGCAGGATTACAAACGGCTGCTCGCCTACTCCAGCGTGGAGCACATGGGCATCCTGGCCATCGGGGTCAGCTTCGGCGTTCCGATCGCGCTTGCCGGGGTGCTGCTGCACGTCCTGGCGCATGCCGCGGCGAAGGGCAACGCGTTTATGGGCGCCGGGGTGCTGGTCCGCAAGTTCGGCAGCAAGGAGATCCGCGCCGTCACCGGGGGGCTTGACCTGCTGCCGTGGAGCGGCCCGCTCTTCCTCGCGGCGATCCTGGCCCTGTCGGCACTCCCCCCGTTCGGGATCTTCCGCAGCGAGTTCGAGATCGTCACCGGCGGCCTGGCCGCAGCGGACAACACAGCCACGGCCATCCTTGTGGTGCTGGTCACGGTGGCCTTCCTCGGGCTCTCGCTCACGGCCAACCGGATGCTGCTCACACCCCGCCGCCAGCCCGCGCCCGCACCGGGCGGCACGACGGGCGGCGGCACGACGGGCGGGCTCACCAGGGGCGAGCCGAGCGTGTGGATGGTGATACCTGTGGTGGCCGGGCTGGTCGCGCTGCTCGTACTCGGGCTGCATCCGCCCGGTGAGCTGACCGGCCTGCTTGACCGGGCCGTCGCCGTGCTAAGGGGCCACGCATGAACCCGCCGTCCGGTGCGGCGACCCGCCCCGGTCAGGGACCTGTCTGGCGGGCCGCCAGCGTGCCCGCGCTGTGGGACACGCTGGCCCGCGAGGCGGCGGAGGGGCGCAGGTTCGCCGGCCTGATGGCCACCCAGCACCCCGGCAGCCTGGTCCTGTCCGCGCATATCGCCGGGCCGGACCAGATCGCCACCCACGAGGCGGTGCTGCCGCCGGGCGCAGGCTCGTACCCGGCACTGACCCCGGTGCTCGGCGCCGCGTTCTGGTACGAGCGGGAGCTCCACGACCTGTTCGGGATCATCCCCGACGGGCACCCCCGGCTGGAACCGCTAGTGCTGCCGCTGCTCGGCGAGCACGCGCCACGGCCACTGCCCGGCGCGCCCGGGCCAGCGCCGGCCGCCATCTGGCCGGACGAGCACTCGATTCCCCGGCACGTCATGGGCCCTGGCCTGTTCACGATCCCGCACGGCCCGGTCCGCTCGGGCGTGCTCGAGTCGATCGAGTACCTGGTGGAGACGCCTGGCGAGGACATCGCCCACCTGAACATGCGGCTGTTCTACAAGCACCGCGGGATCGAGAAGCGATTCGAGCAGCTCACCGCGGCCGACGGCGTGCTGCTCGCCGAACGGACCGAAGGGGTGGCCTCGGTGGCGCACGCCCTCGCCTACTGCCATGCGATCGAACGCCTCGCCGGAGTCGCCGTGCCGTGGCCGGCCGCCCTGGTCCGGGTGGTCCATGCCGAGCTTGAGCGGCTGGCGGCGCACCTGGACACCGCCGTCCGGCTCGCCGACGCGGCCGGCCTCGCGGTGGCCACCGCCCGGTTCGGCCTGCACAGGGAACACATCGCCCGGCTGGTCGGCCGGATGTGCGGGAGCAGGTTCGGCCGCGGCGTGGTGGTGCCGGGCGGGGTACGGGCGCTGCCGCAGGTGACTGCCGCCGAGTTCGGCACCGAGATCGGCCGCCTTGAGCGGTCGATCACCGCCGACGCGACCGTGCTGATGGGCACCGCGTCCTTCCTGGACCGGCTCAGGCATACCGGCCCGCTGCGCCAGGACCGGGCCCGCGAGCACGGCGCACTCGGCCCGGTCGGCAAGGCGTCCGGGTTCAGCGACGACGCCCGCCTTGGCCGCCCCTATGACGCCTACCCCGAACTCCGGGTACCCGGGCTGCGTGCGCATACCGACGGTGACGCCATGGCCAGGCTCCGGGTCAGGTGGGACGAGGTCCGCCAGTCATTCCAGCTGCTCCGTGCGGCCGCCCGGCAGCTGCGCGAGGCGAGCGGGCTAGGCGATGGCCCGCTGCGGGTGCCCTGCGAGGTGGCCGGCGGACGGGCGACCGGCTGGGCCGAGGCACCGCAGGGCGAGGTCCTCTACGACGTCGCGGTGCAGGACGGGCGCATCACCCGCTGCCGTCCCCGCTCGGCCTCCTTCCACAACCTGGTCTTGTTCCACGAGGTCTTCGCGGGTGACATCCTGACCGACTTCCCGTTCATCGAGGCCAGCTTCGGGCTGTCGGTCGCGGGGGCGGCGCTGTGAGCCCGTGGGTATTGCGCGGCCTGCGCAACGGCGTGGTCACCACCCGCTGGCCGGGCCGGCCCGATCCGTACGCCGACGGCTGGCGCGGCCCGGCCACCGTTCTCGACCCGCGCCCGGGCGGGCCGCCGGGCCAGCAGGCGCCCGCGGGCCTGGCCGGGCCAGCGGCGCCGGACCGGGCCGGACTGGCTTCGCTGTGCCCCACTGGCGCCATCACCATTGCGGCGGACGGCGCCGTCCGGCTCGATCAGGGCCGGTGCATCCTCTGCGGCCGGTGCGTTGAGCTGCGCCCGGACGTGTTCGGCTGGTCCCAGGGGGCAGCCGCTGCCGCGCTGAGCCGGGACGGCCTCCTCGTGCCGGAAGAACCCGGAGCGGAGCAGGAGATCGCGGCGGTCCGGGCTGCCCTTCGCGCCAGGACGGCGGCACTGCGGCGGTCGGTGCACCTGCGGCACGTGGACGCGGGCTCCGACGGCGCCGAGGAGCAGGAGATCATGGCACTCCTCAACCCGGTCTACGACATCAACAGGCTGGGGATCTTCTTCACCGCCAGCCCGCGCCACGCGGACGTGCTGCTGGTGACGGGGGCCGGGGCGCACGGGATGGCGGAACCGCTGCGCCGCACCTACACCGGCATGCCCGACCCGAAGATCGTGATCGCGGTGGGCACCGACGCGGTCAGCGGCGGCCTGATCGGCAGTCACCTCGGCTCCTACGCCACCGCGGCTGGTGTCGGTGAGGCGGTCCCGGTCGACGTCTGGGTGCCAGGCTCGCCCCCGTCCCCGTTTAATATCTTGCATGCCTTGCTGGCCGCGCTCGGCCGGCTGCCGCACCGGGCGGCAAAGGGGTGAACGGGTTCGGGGCGGTACTTGCGGCCGGACTGGCGGCGCTGGCGGCTGCCGGGGTTACCGATGTGATCGGCGGCGTCCGGTGGGCGCGGTTGCGGAGCGCCCCCTATCTGGTCGGCACGGCCGGAGCGGCCTGCCTGGCGGTGACCGGGGCAGCCGCGGTAGCAGGCCACCCGGCCCGCCTCGCGGGCGGCTGGCTTGGCGCCGGGCTGGCCGGGCTGTCGGCCGACCGGCTGTCCGGGCTGTTCCTGATGATTGCCTTCGGCGCGGCGGTGCCGGTGTCGCTGGCGTTCGCCAGCTGGGCCGTGCGACCCGGCGCGGTCGGCCGCCGGGGCCTTGGCGCCGGCTATGCGCTCACCCTCGGCGCGGTCGCGCTGGTCATGACGGCGGCGGACGCGTTCAGCTTGCTGCTGGCATGGGAGTTGCTGACGGTGGCGTTCTATCTGCTCGCCGGGTTCGAGCGGGGGCGGCCGGGGCGTGCGGGCGCGGCCCTGATCACGCTGGCCTTCGGCAAGGTCAGCGGCGCCGCGCTGCTGGTGGGCCTGCTGCTACTGGCAGTCAGGTCCGGCTCACTGGAACTGGCCTCGTTCGCGCACGTACCGGGCGGCGCCGCCAGGGCCACCGCGCAGACGCTGCTGATCACCGGCTTCGCGATCAAGGTCGGCCTGGTCCCGTTCCAGGTGTGGCTGCCCCGCGGGTACGCGGCGGCGCCCGGCCCGGCCCGGGCGGTCATGGCCGGGGTCGCCGTCAACGTCGGCTTCTACGGGCTGTGGCGCACGCTCGCGCTGCTCGGGGCGCCGCCCGACTGGCTGGTCGGCCTGCTGCTCGTGCTGGCCGGGCTGACCGCGCTGCTCGGGATCGCGCACGCCGCTGTGGCGCCCGGACTGCACCGGGTGATCGCCTACTCGAGCGTGGAGAACAGCGGTCTCATCCTGGCCGGGTACGGGGTTGCCCTCACCGGCGCGGCAACCCGCGACGCGCGGCTGGTCGCGGCCGGCCTGCTTGCCGCCACGTTGCAGGTCGTCGCGCATACGGTGGCCAAGTCGCTGCTGTTCACCGCCAGCGCGGTCATCGCGCCGGGCGGCCGCCCGGCCACCGCCCCAGCGGGCCGCGCTCCAAGCGCGCCCGCGGCCAGCCTCGTCGACCCGGCGGGCGGCGACGGCGACGGCCTTGACGGGCTGCGTGGCTGCGCCCGGCGGCTGCCGTGGGGCGGCACCGGGCTGGCGATCGGCTCCCTGACACTTGCCGGGCTGCCGCTGACGGCCGGGTTCGCGGCCGAATGGTTCCTCCTGGAAGCGCTGATGCAGCAGTTCAGGGTGCCCGGGCTTGGCTTCAGGCTGGTGCTCGCCGTGGCCGGGGCGGCGATCGCGCTAACGATCGGCTTTGCCGGTGTCACGTTCGTCCGGCTGACGGGGCTCGTGGTGCTCGGCCCGCCGCCGGCCTCCGCCGGGCCCGGCGAGACGGCTCAGCGCGACTACGGCTGGCTGGGCCGGGCCGCGATCGTGATCCTCTCGGCAGGGTGCCTGGCCACCGCGGCCCTGCTTCCGCTGGTGATCCGCGTGCTAGCGGCCGGCCTGGCCCCTGCGGTGCCCACCGCCGTGACGTCCGGGGCACTGAAATCGCCGTGGGTGGTGCAGCCGGTGTTCAGCGGGTTCTCGATCCTGTCGCCGTCCTGGCTGTGGGTGGTGATGCCGCTGCTAGCGCTGGCGGTCCTCGCGCTCACCAGGCTGGCCGGCGGGACCCGGATGACCCGGGTGCGGCGGGTACCGCCGTGGCGCTCGGCCACGGCCGGGGTGGAGGGCGCGGACTGCTACACGGCGACCGGGTTCGCCAACCCGACCCGCCGGGTGCTGGCGACCGTGCTGCACACCCAGTCAGAGCTCCGGCCGCTGTCCCCCGCCGCAGGCACCGGCGGACCGCGGCAGCGCCACGGCCCGCGGCTCGGCTACACCTCGGACGTGATCGAGGTGGTCGAGGCCTATCTCTACCGGCCCATGCTGCGCCCGGTCTTGGCCCTGGTGCGGGCCGCCAAGCGGCTGCAGTCCGGGCGGCTCGACGCCTACCTCGCCTACATGCTGATCGCGCTCGTGGCGTTGCTGGCTCTGGTGACAGCGCTGGCCTGACCGCGCTGGCCGGACCGCGGTGACAGCGCTGGCCGGACCGCGCTGGCCGGACCGCGCTGGCCGGACCAAGAAATGGCGCGAACCGGCCTGGCCAAGAAATGGCGCGAACCGGACACATCGCCTGACCGGAGCCGAAGGTCCCGCGCCCGGCGGGACCATCGGCAGTTCAAACACCGACCCTTTACGCCATAGCATCCTCTTAGGAAGTGAGCTTCAGCCGCTTGTCCTCGCGGCGCCCGGATGGGCCGAGATCGAAACAACTCGGAAAGGGGGCGTCATGGACAAGTTGAACCCGCTGGACGCTCAGTTTGTTGACGCTGAGGATCAGGACCGGCACACGTCCATGGCGATAGCCTCGATCGCCGTGTTCGAGGGGCCGGCGCCGACCTACGAGGAATTCATCGCCTACCTCAGCGGCCGGCTGCCGATGGTGCCCCGCTACCGCAAGAAGCTCCGCAAGGTACCGTTCCGCCTCGGGCCGCCGGTCTGGGTCGACGACCCGGCCTTCGACATTCGCTTCCACGTCAGGGAGACCGCCCTGCCGCCCCCCGGCGGCGATGAGCAACTCAAGAAGCTGATGGCGCGGGTGATGGGCCAGCGGCTCGACCGCGACTACCCGCTGTGGGAGTACTGGCTGGTGGAGGGGATCGCCGACGGCCGCTGGGCGGTGCTCTCCAAGGTCCATCACTGCATGGTCGACGGGGTATCAGGCACCGACCTGTACCACGTGATCTTCGACTACTCCCCGGACCCTCCGACGCCAGCCGCCCGAGACCACATCCTCGGCGAGCAGCCGTCGTCGCTGTCGCTCGCCGCCCAGGCGACCCTGGACATGGCCATGATGCCGGTGCGCGAAGCGGCCGCGATCGGCGGCGCGCTCACCAACCCGGGCGCCCTCGTCCAGCAGGTCAGCGACACGGCACGGGCGCTGAAGCGGGTGGCAGGCTCGCTGCTGCCCGCCACCGGGTCATCCCTGTCCGGGCCGATCGGCCAGCAACGCCGGTACACCTGGGCCCGGGCGTCGCTCGATGACATCAAGACGATCAAGGGAAAGTTCGGCGGCACGGTCAATGATGTCTTCCTGGCCGTGATCAGCGGCGGCTTCCGGGACCTCTTGCTGGCCCGCGGCGAGACGCCCGACCAGTTCATGATCCCGTCGCTGGTTCCCGTTTCGGTCCGGGCCCCCGGCGAGGAGAACATCTACGACAACAGGGTGTCGGGGATACTCGTCCATCTGCCGGTCCACATCGCCGACCCGGTTGACCGGCTCACCGCGATCAGGGCGGAGCTGTCGGCCCTGAAGGCGAGCAAGGTATCGAAGGTCATGGAGACAGCGGTCTCGCTAGGCCGGTTCACCCCGTACCCGCTCGCGTCGGTGGGCGTGCAGCTCCTCTACAAGCTGCCCCAGCATGAAGTCGTCACGGTCACCACCAACGTGCCAGGGCCGCGTCAGACGCTCTACGGAATGGGCCGCAAGCTCGTGGAGATCATCCCCTACGTCCCGATCGCCACGACGCTGCGCACCGGGATCTCGATCTTCACCTACTGCGACGATGTCACCTTCGGGATTACCGGCGACTACGCGTCAAACCCGGACATCGAGGTGCTGGCCCGTGGCGTCGAGGACGATCTGGCCACGCTGCTGAAGGCCGCCAAGCGCGTCACCGTGCCAGCCGCGGCCGCGCGCCGCAAGCGGGCGTAAGCACGCCAGGAGATCACTGCCGGTGGCCGGTGCCGCCTTCGGGCCCGGGCCAGGCGGCACCGCGCGGGCGGCTCGAGTCGGCGAGGCGGGCCTGGCTGGTAACGCTGAACCGGCTTGCTGCTGAACCGGCCTACTGCTGCGCGGGCCGAGCGACCAGCAGATGATCACCGGAGCTGACGACCGGATCCTCACCGATGCCGAGCACGAACCTGCCCTCGTGCACCAGGCCGAGGACCAACCCGGAGCGCTCGTCCCGGACCGCGCTGAGCTGCTTTCCGACCGTGTCGGTGTCGGCCTCGACCTCGGCCAGGCTGTGCAGGTTTGACTCGACGAGCTCAGCGAGCATGTCGCCGGCATGCGGCGCTTCCAGGCTCTTCGCGAGCGTGTGCGCGATCAGCTGCTCTGCCGAGATCGTCTGCTTGATGCCCAGCTCGCGCAGTGCATCACGGACGGACGGCGAGCTGACCAGGGCCACGACCGGCAGGTCCGGCGCTTCCTTGCGCAGCAGCACGGCGCTGACCAGCACATCGCCGTCGCTGTGTCCGGTGATGAGAGCCTGCTGGGCGGCTGCGGGCGCTGCCGCGCGGATGCTGGCCAGCTGGGTCGGGTCTCCCCGCACGACGTGCACCTCCGGGCGGACCGTCGCCTGCTCCACGTCGGCGACCAGCACCACCGGATCGCCGGCCGCGACCAGCTCGTCAAGGATCGCGTGCACCGTCGGATTCATGCCGACGACGATGCGATAGGCACCTTCAGGGAAGTGGTGTGCCATAGCCAGAATCCTCCGTACTCCGGCCGCCGCAGCCGCGCCGGTCACCAGCGCGAACACCGCAGCGAGCAGCGGGATGGTCGTCAGCATCACGGCGGAGGACACGATCCGGCCGGTTGCGTTGTGCGGCGTCACATCGCCGTATCCGACGGTGGTCGCTGTCGTGATCGCCCAGTACCAGCCGGTCGTCAGCGGATAATGCTGGGTGACGGCGAAGGCCGCTCCCCCGGCCAGCATGCAGGCGACGGCGGCAGCCAGCAGGATCGCTGCGTGCCGGCGATGCCCGGCGCCAAGGACGCGGACAAGTAGCGCGATCATCCGCCAATCGTCGCGCAGCAGCCTGGCCGGCCGGGCCGGATCGGCCCGGATCGGCTATTGCCGGGATCGGACAGCCGGCTCAGCGGGGATCCGGCTCGCAGCGAGGATCCGATGTGCGCTAGCAGTACGGGCAACGGGCACGGAGTCAACGGCCACGGAGTCAACGGCCACGGAGTCTACGCCGTGCACGTACTTGCCGCCGCGCAGCAGCGAGGCTACCGCCGCGATCAGGCAGGCTGCGATGGCGAAGTAGAACGCGATCGCTAGCCCATGCTCGAACGGAGCCGAGATGAGCGACGGGAAGAAGGTGTGGCCGGTCAGGTAGGCCGCGTGACCCGCAGGCAGCCGGCTGACAACGTGCCCGAGCAGCGTCTGCACCGGGTTGTAGCCGAGCAGTGCGGCGAACATGATCGAGACCGGCGGCAGCGCTGCTACCCGCGCCGCGTCCGCTCGCGGCACGCCCTGCGCCATGAGGCCGTGGGTGAGGGTGGCCGGCAGGGAGCCCGCCAGGCCCAGGATGATCAGCGTGAAGAAGATCCCGATGGACAGCACCATCGCCGAGTTCTGGAACGTCGCGCTCATGCCGGCCCCGACGCCGCGCTGGCCGGGCGGCAGGCTGTTCATGATCCCGGCCCGGTTCGGCGACGCGAACAGGCCCATGCCGATCCCGTTGATCAGCAAGATGACCGCGAACTGCCAGTACACGAAGTTAACCGGCAGCATCTGCAGCAGCAGGAACGAGGCCGCGGCGACCAGCATGCCCCCCGTGGCGAATGGCCGCGCGCCGAACCTGTCGGACAGCCAGCCCGACACCGGCCCGGCAATCAGGAAGCCAACGGTAAGCGGCAGCATCGCGATGCCGGCCCACAGCGGCCCCTGGCTGAAGCTGTAGCCGTGGATTGGCAGGTAGATGCCCTGCAGCCACATGATCAGGATGAACATCAGGCCGCCGCGGCCGAGCCCGGCCATCAGGCTGGCTACGTTCCCTGCCGTGAACGGCCGGATCCGGAACAGGTCCAGGTGGAACATCGGCTCGTCGACCTTGGTCTCGATCACGCAGAAGATGGCGAGCACCACAAGGCCGCCGATGATCAGGCCAGCCACCAGCGGGCTGGTCCAGCCCATCGTGTGCCCGCCGTACGGCTGGATGCCATAGGTGATGCCGACCAGGACGGCGATCAGTCCCGCGCCGAACGTGAGGTTGCCCCACCAGTCGAGCCGGGCCGCGTGGCGCTCCCCGAGTTCGCGCAGCTTCAGGTAGGACCAGATGGTCCCGAGTACCCCGAACGGGACCGAAACGAGGAATACGAACCGCCAGTTGAGCGGGCCGAGCACGCCGCCGAGCACCAGGCCGATAAAGGAGCCAGCGATCCCGGCCACCTGGTTAAGCCCGAGGGCGAGGCCGCGCTCATTGTGCGGGAACGCATCGGTGAGGATCGCGCTTGAGTTGGCCATCAGCATGGCCCCGCCGACGCCCTGCAGGACCCGCATCCCGATCAGCCACCAGGCGGCGGCCGTGCCGTGCAGCCAGGTCAGCGAGAGCGCCACCGAGAACAGCGCGAAGATCGCGAAGCCGAGGTTGTACATCCTGACCCGGCCGAACATGTCGCCGAGACGTCCGAAGCTCACCACCAGCACCGCGGTGACCACCAGGTACCCCATCAGCAGCCAGAGCAGCAGGCTGGTGTTGCCCGGCTGCAGCGGATTGACGCCGATGCCGCGGAAGATGTCGGGCAGCGCGATCAGCATGATGGAGGCGTTGACGGTCGCCATCAGCATGCCGAGCGTGGTATTGGACAGGGCGATCCACTTGTAGCGGGGCCCTGGATCTGACTGCTTCAGCTGCAGCTGCCTCAGCACTGACATCCCTCCGGAGCGGGGGCCTGACGTCCGGCGCCGATCGCCCCGCGCCGCGACGGCTCCCGGCTGGCCTAAGTTAGTTGCTTCATACAAACTAACTTAGCTGGCGTAATGTTCCCGCTCGCAGGAAGCTGACTGCCGTGAGGACGAAGAACATGACCTCGCAGGCCGGATGGTGACCGTTAGCCGGCTGCTCGCCTTCGGGGAGAACATACTGCTGCAACAGAGGACCAAGCTCCGCCTTCCGGTGCTGTCCACGGCCGTCTTTGTCGCCAGGACGGCGGTCAGCGCCGCAGCCCTGATAGTTCCGTCCCCTCGCGACCGCCTGGAACGCAAGCTCGGGAACTGTGACGACCGTGGCCAGCATGTCGCGCCGCAATGGAGCCCGCCGCTGGTGGGCGGGATCACATATCGGCTCTCAGGCTTTTCCGGTCCATGCCTTCGCCGCAATGGAGCCCGCCGCTGGTGGGCGGGATCACACGTCAGCTCGTCTAGAGCTTCGCGCGCGCGGGGCATGCCGCAATGGAGCCCGCCGAACCTGCGGCTTGGCGACGCCGACCTGCCACAGCCTCTCCGTGACCGCGCCGACCAAGGCGGCAGCGTCGAGGCCATTGTCGGCAACCACCGCGATATCGGCGCCGCGCGCTGTCGAACGGTGCTGGGACCGGGCAAATAACGGATCAGCGCCCGAGTAAATTCAGGTGACGATGCTCACGCTCGGTCACGACCAGGCGACTGAACCGACACTCCTCACCGTGCCAGAGAGACGAGAGCACCCGCGCGCGGTGTGGGCCCTGAACGGCGCCCGGCAAGCGGGAAAAAGCACCCTGGCCAGGATCGCAGCACAGGGGCATCCAAAATCGCTACCTCGAACTGCTATCGGCCGTGTTCCTGATCAAGCAAATCCCTGCCTGGTCAGCTGGCCAGGCCCAGCGGGCCGTCGGCACTCCCAAGCTGGCGTTCGTCGATACCGGCATTGCCTCGCACCTGCTTGGCCAGGACGCCGCCCGCCTCGGTGAGCCTGATGGAGCAGCGGGACCCATGATCGAGACATTCGTGCTGATGGAAGTTGCTCGCCAGCTCACCTGGTGCCAGGAACGCGCACGCCTCCACCACTACCGCACCAAGGACAAGGCCGAGGTGGACGCCGTCCTGGAGACCCCTGATGGCCGGGTAATCGCCATCGAGGTGAAAGCCGGGGCGACCGTACGCGGCGACGATCTGGCTGGCCTGCGCCACCTTGCCCAGCGACTGGGCCGACGGCTGATAGCCGGATTCGTGCTCTACACCGGACAGCAAACCCTCCCGTTCGGAGACCGCCTGCGGGCCGTCCCGATCGACGCCCTGTGGAAATCCGCACCCTGACGCCGCCGCCTGCCGCGCAGCGCCCGGCGACCAAGTCCAGCCCTCCCGTCTATGGGGCGCGGCTAACCTGGCCGGGAAGCGCTGAGACCGCATCGCTGGCTTGCCGCCGCAGGTCGCGCAGCTCAGCCTGCGCGACGAGCACGGCGGTCAGCCGGCGCGCCGGGTACGGCTGCTACCCCCGCTCTGCTGCCGAGCGGTATGAATCTCCTGGCTTTGCCCGTCCGGGGATCGCGGGCGATGGCCTGGGGCGCCCTCGCCGGGCGGCCGCCGGGCCCCTACTGTGAACGAAGCCGGGCAAGCAGGGTGATCCGGCCGCCCACGCCGCGGAGTTAGCTGTCCGCTTGGAGGAATCGATGACGCACCTTCCTGTCACCACCGGACGCCAGCTCGGCCGCCGGTCCTGGGCCGAGCCCTGGAAGATCAAGATGGTCGAGCCGATGCGGATGACGACGCCGGCCGAGCGCGCGCGAGCGGCCGCGGAGGCCGGCTACAACACGTTCCTGCTCCGCTCGGAGGATGTCTATATCGACCTGCTCACCGATTCGGGCACGAACGCGATGAGCGACCGGCAGTGGGCGGCGCTGATGCTCGGAGACGAGGCCTACGCGGGCTCGCGGAACTTCTACGAGTTCGAGGCGGCCGTCCGCGAGACGTACGGCTACCAGCACGTGGTGCCGACGCATCAGGGCCGCGGCGCTGAGCATCTCATCAGCCAGATCGCGATCAGCCCCGGCCAGTTCGTGCCGGCCAACATGTACTTCACCACCACGCGGGAGCACCAGGAGCGCGCGGGCGGCGTCTTCGTGGACGTGATCATCGATGAGGCACACGACCCGGTGAGCGAGCACCCGTTCAAGGGCAATGTCGATCTCGGCAAGCTTGAGGGCCTCATAACGCGCGCGGGCGCCAGCAAGATCGCCTACATCAGCCTGGCCGGAACGGTCAACATGGCGGGCGGCCAGCCGGTGAGCATGGGCTGCGTGCGCGCGGTCCGGGCGCTCTGCGACGCCTACGGGATACGGCTCTTCCTCGATGCGACCAGGATGGTGGAGAACGCGTTCTTCATCCAGGAGCGCGAAGCGGGCTACGCGGACAAGACGATCGCGGAAATCCTCAAGGAGTTCTGCTCCTACACCGACGGCGCCTGGATGTCGGCGAAGAAGGACTCGCTGGTCAACATCGGCGGCTGGCTCGCACTCAACGACTCGCAGCTGTTCGACGAGGCCCGCAACCTCGTGGTCGTCTTCGAGGGCCTGCACACCTACGGCGGGCTGGCCGGGCGGGATATGGCCGCGATGGCGGTCGGGATCGCTGAATCGGTCCAGGAGGACCATATCCGGGCCCGGATCGGGCAGGTCCGCTACCTCGGCGAGCTTCTCGACGCGGCGGGCATCCCGTTCGTTAAGCCGGTCGGCGGTCATGCGATCTTCCTGGACGCGCGCCGGTTCTACCCGCATCTGGCGCAGGACAAGTTCCCGGCCCAGACGCTCGCCGCTGAGCTGTACCTCGACTCCGGGGTCCGCGGAATGGAGCGCGGGATCGTGTCGGCCGGCCGCGACCCGAAGACCGGCGACCACAACCGGCCGAGGCTCGAACTCACAAGGCTGACAATCCCGCGGCGCGTCTACACCCAGGCCCACATGGACATCGTGGCCGAGGCAGTGGAAGCCCTCCACGCCGAGCGCGAGTCAGCGAAGGGGCTCGTGATGACGTACGAGCCGCGTTATCTCCGGTTCTTCCAGGCCCGGTTCGAGCCGCCCGGAGCTTAGCCGGGCGGCCGGCGCGGTGTATAACCAAGCCCATGCGGCTCGGAGTGGTCTTTCCCCAGACCGAGATCGGCGCGGACGTAGCCGCGGTACGCGCTTACGCCGAGCGGGTCGAGGAACTCGGCTACAGTCATCTGCTCGCCTATGACCACGTCCTCGGCGCCGATCCCGCGGCGCACGCGCCGTGGACCGGCCCCTATGACCTGCACACGACCTTCCACGAGCCGCTGGTGCTCTTCGGTTACCTGGCCGCTGTCACCGCGCTGGAACTCGTCACCGGGATCATCATCCTGCCGCAGCGCCAGAGCGCGCTGGCGGCCAAGCAGGCCGCCGAGGTCGACCTGCTCACCGGGGGCCGGCTGCGGCTCGGGGTCGGACTCGGCTGGAACGCGGTCGAGTACGAGGCGCTCGGCAAGGACTTCTCCAACCGGGGCAGGCGCATCGAGGAGCAAGTCGCGCTGATGCGGCGGCTGTGGACCGAGCAGAGCGTCACGTTCGAGGGCAGCTACGAGCGGGTCACCGCCGCCGGCCTGGCGCCGCTGCCGGTCCAGCGCCCGATCCCGGTCTGGTTCGGGGCCCAGTCGGCGCGCGCTTATGAGCGAGTCGGCCGCCTGGCTGACGGCTGGTTTCCCCAGGTACCGCCCGGGCCCAGGCTGGACGAAGCCCGTTCGATCGTGGCCGCGGCGGCCCGCGGCGCCGGCCGTGACCCGGCCACGCTGGGCATGGAGGGCCGGGTGAGCTGGACCAAGGACGGCGCGGCGAAGTTAGAGGACCACGTCGGCAGGTGGCGCGACGCCGGCGCGACGCACATGTCCGTCAACACGATGGGGGCCGGCCTCGGCGCCGTCGACGGGCACCTGGCCGTACTGGCCGAGGCGGCAGCCGCGCTCGGGCTGCGGGATGAGGGGCTGCGGGATTGAGGGGCTGCGGGATTGAGGGGCTGAGCAGCACCGCTTGGCTGGCCGGGCCGGTGCGGGGTAGTGCTGGGTAGTGCGCGGACCTGATCTTCGGCAGGAGAAGCACCTATCGTGAGCATGAGCCGGCAATCCGCCCCGGCGCGGTTGGGGGATCCTTGACGCTCGCCGACGTCACAGCCGTTACGCAGCCCGTCCAGACCTACGGATACTGGGCGGTCTTCCTGGCGGTCGGCCTCGAGAGCCTCGGCGTGCCCATCCCCGGAGAGACCACGCTGGTCGCTGCCGCCCTGTACGCGGGCTCGACTCACCAGCTGAGCCTCATCCCGCTGATGATCGTGGCCGCCGTGGCGGCCATCGTGGGGGACAACATCGGCTACCTGATCGGCCGGTTCGGCGGCTATCGGCTGCTCCGCCGTTACGGGCACTACGTGCGGGTCGACGAGGCGAAGCTCAAGGTGGGCCGCTACCTGTTCGACCAGCACGGCGGCAAAGTGGTCTTCATCGGGCGCTTCATCTCGGTGCTGCGTACCTATGCCGCGTTCCTGGCCGGGACCAACATGATGCCCTGGCGCAGGTTCCTGGTCTACAACGCAGCCGGGGGGATCATCTGGGCGGCATTGTTCACAACCGGCGCGTATTACCTCGGGACCGCTTTCCACCAGGTCAGCACGGTGGTGACCATCGTGGGCGCCGTTCTCGTGCTGGCGGTCGTGATCGCGGTGATCTTCTACCTGCGCAGGCACCTGAAACGCCTTGAGGCGCGAGCCGAGAAGGCCTACCCGGGCCCGCTCGACGACGCTAAGGTGACCAGCGGCGCCGGGTGACGCCGAGGGCGCCCGGCAGCACGCGGGGGCTACCCGTGCTCAGCGAGCCGGCCGGGCCTCCAGGTCCGCCTCGGCCACGCCATCCGCCTCGGCCGCGCCATCCGCCTCCGCCGCGCCCGCCTCTGCCGCCCCATCCGCCTCCGCCGCCCCATCCGCCTCCGCCGCGCCATCCGCCTCCGCCGCGCCATCCGCGGCGCGGCGGGCCGCCATCAGCTCCGCCACCGCCTGCGCGCCGGGATCAGCGGTGCGGCGCAGCCCGTCCAGGGCTCCGGCCTGGTCCGCCGCGCTGCGGTTCTGGCTGAGCTTGTCCTTGGCCTCGATCTGCGTCACGGCCATCTCGACGCCGACGATGCCGCGAAGCTGCCCGTCGATATATGCCGGCGGGGCATCCTCGACCCGCCAGGGGTCCGGGATATACCGTTCGTGCTGGCCGGTCAGGCGGGTCACGATGTCGCGGAGCCACTCGGCGTCACGGTGGAAGGTCACCGGCCCGGTGAAGTGCACCGTGGTGTAGTTCCAGGTCGGTACGACCCGGCCATGCTCCTTCGTGCTCGGGTACCAGGACGGGGAGATGTACGCCTGCGGGCCGTGCACGATGGCGAGCGCGGGCACGTCGGTGCGGGCCGTGCTCCACTGCGGGTTGGCCAGCGCCAGGTGGCCGAGTAGCCTGCCGTGCTCGCCGACCGAGGTGTCCCAGATGACCGGCAGCAGGGTGGAAGTCAGCCGCTCGCCATCGAAGGTGACAAGGTCGGCCGCCCCGGCCCGCTCGACGAAGGCCGCGATCTGGTCAAGGTCGTGGACAGCGAAGTGTGCGGGAACGTACATATCTTCAGCTTAGGGCTCAGTGCGGGCGTCGAGCTGGCTGGCGCAGCTACTGGCCGCGGCGGGCTCCAGTATCCGGGCGACCTAAACCACCATGGGTCCCAGCCTAAAACCAGCCCCCTGGAACTTATCCCGGATTTGGTGGCTCACCTGAACCTATATGTCCGTTATGCGGTTCATGAATCCGGTATAAGTGCTAGAAGATCTTGACCGCCGGCGCAACGCTAGAGGGCGGGCGGGACCAGCAGGCAGGGCACCGGGAGGTGGTGGCCGGGATCAAGCGCGTTGAGCATGTCGGTGAGCGCGACCGGGTCGAACGCGATGCCGATGTGGTCGGTCAGATCCAGCGGGCACTGTTTCTGCAAGGTGATGTTGGTGACATCGCTGCCGGTCAGGAATGCCGACGTGTACGGGGTGACGACCTCGTCGTATCTGGTCTCGATGACCGTGTAGCTGACACCGGGCGCCGTGTCGCCACCCGCGTTGAGGTTGGCCAGGAAAGCCGAGCCCGCTTCCTGCTCCACGCACGCCTCGCAGGCCGCGGAGACCAGGCTGTTGGAAAGGCCGAGCAGGCCGAAGTCGCTGACCAGCGTGATCAGTCCGTCGAGGCTGGTGCCGTGGCTGGATGGCGCGAGCGCGACGAACCTGCTGACCTTGGCCGCGCCGCCGAGGAACTTCAGGTAGTACCGCGGCATCATCCCGCCCTGCGAGTGCCCGACCAGGTCTACCCTGGCGGCCCGGGTGGCGGCGAGGACCCGGTTGACAAAGGCTTCCAGCTGCGCCGCGCTCGCCGAGATCTCGCCGATCGACTGGATCGGGCTGCCGGGAGTGCCGCCGTAGTTGAGGGCGAAGACGCAATAGCCGTGGTCGTAGAGCAGCGGCGAGACGGAGTTGAAGTTGTCGGCCATGTCGGCGAAGGTTCCAGGCACCAGGACCACGGGATCGGGATGGGCGCTGCTCGGCTTGCAGGACCAGTTGTTGGCCCCTGGCGGCGACGAATCCGGTGCGGCCAGCGCCTGGGCAACGCCGCCGACTGCGTTGTAGGGCACTGGCAGCGGGATCCGCGCCTGCGCGGCGGCGGCGGCCGGGCCCTGGACAGCGAACAGCACCGGCACGGCGAACGCGGCCACGACCAGACGGCAGCTGAGCGGCACCCGCAGACGCATCGAGGCTCCCTTCGCAGCCCCCCGTGGGATCTATTACTGACTACTCAGTAACCCGCCTGTCCCGAGTGTGGGCTTCCGGCGGGCGCCTGTCCAGACCCACGTCAGGCCATCGACGGCCGAACCGCGGCGAACGGGGTAGAGTCGTCCGGACCGGATCGGGCGCTCCCGCAACGGAGCGCCGCGACGGACCGGTCATCATCAGCTCGGTTAGCCAGGGAGCGAGCAACGCATGAAGGCTCTGGTAAAGGTCCGACCTGAGCCGGGGCTACGCATCGAGGACGTGCCGATCCCTGCGCTTGGCCGGGACGATGTGCTCATCCGGGTGCTGCGGACCGGCGTGTGCGGCACGGACCTGCACATCTATCAGTGGGACGGCTGGGCGCAGGCCAACGTGCCGGTGCCGCTGGTGATCGGTCACGAGTTCGTCGGAGAGGTCGTGGCGGCCGGGCCCGACGTCGGCGACCTGCAGTCGGGTGATCTCGTGAGCGGTGAGGGTCATCTGGTCTGCGGCCGCTGCCGCAATTGCATGGCCGGGCGCCGGGTTCAGTGCGCTCGCACCAAAGGGATCGGCGTTAACCATCCGGGCGCGTTCGCCGAGTTCATCGCCATGCCGGCGACGAACGTCTGGCACCATCCGCCAGACATCGACCTCGACGTAGCGGCGATCTTCGACCCGTTCGGCAACGCCGTGCACACGGCGCTGACCTTCCCCATTCTCGGTGAAGACGTCCTTATCACGGGAGCGGGCCCGATCGGGCTGATGGCGGCGATCGTGGCCAGGCATGCCGGGGCCCGCCACATCGTCATCACCGACGTCTCGCCCTACCGGCTCGACCTGGCGACGCGGATCGGCGTCACCCTCGCCGTGGACGCGAGCACGACCACCCTCCAGGACGCGATGGGGCAGCTGGGGATGGTCGAGGGGTTCGATGTTGGCCTGGAGATGTCCGGCAAGCCGACGGCGCTGCGCGACATGCTGGCCGCGATGACCCATGGGGGCAAGATCGCGGTTCTCGGGCTGCCGACCGAGCAGTTCGGGATCGACTGGGCCCACCTTGTCCTCAACATGATCACGATCAAGGGGATATACGGGCGCCAGATGTTCGAGACCTGGTACGAGATGGCGGTCCTTATCCAGTCGGGCGTCGACATCTCCCCGGTCATCACGCACCGGTTCGACGCCATGGACTTCGACGCGGCCTTCGAGACCGTCCGCAGCTCCCAGTGCGGCAAGGTGGTCCTCAACTGGGCCGACAGGTAAAAGACCGACACAATAACGAGAGGCCAGCCAAGTGTTCGCAAACGTCCGCGAGGAAATCGGTACGGAGCTAGACAAGATCCGTGCCGACGGCCTGTTCAAGGCGGAGCGCGTTATCGTGAGCCCGCAGCAGGCCAGCATCCGTGTTCAGGACGGCGCTGAAGTACTCAACCTGTGCGCCAACAACTACCTGGGGCTGGCCGACGATCCGCGGATCATTGCCGCCGCCAAGGACGCCCTCGACCGGTGGGGCTACGGCCTGGCCAGCGTCCGGTTCATCTGCGGCACCCAGGACATCCACAAGCAGCTCGAGCACCGCATCTCGGAATTCCTCGGCACGCAGGACTCGATCCTCTACTCCTCGTGCTTCGACGCCAACGGGGGGCTGTTCGAGACGATCCTCGACGAGCAAGATGCCGTCATCAGCGACGAGCTGAACCACGCGTCGATCATCGATGGCATCAGGCTCTGCCGGGCGAAGCGGCTGCGGTACCGCAACCGCGATATGGCCGATCTTGAGAAGCAGCTGCAAGCCGCACAGGGCGCCCGGCGCAGGCTCATCGCTACCGACGGCGTCTTCTCGATGGATGGCTATCTCGCCCCGCTCGCCGAGATCTGCGCGCTGGCCGAGCGCTACCAGGCGATGGTCATGGTCGATGACTCGCACGCCGTCGGTTTCGTCGGCGACCGCGGTCGCGGGACCCCGGAACTGCACGGCGTCACCGACCGCGTCGACGTGGTCACCGGCACGCTCGGCAAGGCCCTCGGCGGCGCCAGCGGCGGTTACGCCAGCGGCCGCAAGGAAATCGTTGACCTGCTCAGGCAGCGGTCGCGGCCGTACCTGTTCTCCAACTCGGTCTCCCCAGCCGTGGTCGGCGCCTCGATCAAGGTCCTCGACCTGCTCGACGGCAGCGACTACCTGCGGGCCCGGCTGCACGAGAACACCACCTGGTTCCGCGAGCGGATGACCGATCTCGGCTTCGACATCCTGCCCGGCGATCATCCGATCGTCCCCGTGATGATCGGCGACGCGGCGCGCGCGAGCCGGATGGCCGACCTGCTGCTGCAGAAGGGGGTCTACGTCGTCGGGTTCAGCTACCCGGTCGTCCCTGTCGGAAAAGCCCGGATCAGGACGCAGGTCTCGGCCGCGCACACGAGCGCCGAACTCGAAATGGCCGCGACCGCGTTCGCAGCCGCCCGCGACGAGATGGGCTGACACCGAGCCCCTCTGGCCTCACCCGGCCACCGCTACCGGCCTGGCGTCGCGGGCCTCAACTGGCTCGCCGCATGCCTCGCACACCACCTGGCTGACCAGCCGGTGACCGCAGCGGTGCTCAAGGACGAGCGGCGGCCCGCCGGGGCCGGCCAGGTAGCGGTCGCCCCAGCGCATCAGGGAAAGGATGACCGGGTACAGTTCCCGGCCAGCCTCGGTCAGGCGGTACTCGAACCGGGCGGGATGCTCGGAGTAGGGCTGGCGCTCGAGGATCCCGGCATCCACGAGTGTGCGCAGGCGCGCGGCGAGCGTGTCACGTGGCGCACCGGTCCGCCGGACCATTTCGTCGAACCTGCGGTTGCCGAGGAACACCTCCCGCACGGCGAGGAGAGCCCATTTCTCCCCGACGATCTCGAGCGTGCGAGCCACGGAGCACACCCTTGGCTTGGTCGATACGGCCGTCATGCTCACAGTATATCGGAGTGAGTCCAATTTCTGGACGCACGGAGTGATTCCAGCTATAGTGAGTCCAGAATCCGGACTTACCAGAAGGACCCTCCGTGGACTCTCGCCCTTCGCCCATCAGCCTTCCGCCGACTACCGGCCGTGCCGTCCGGCCCGTCCCCGCCGCACCGCGGGGCGGCGCCGCACCGCCGGACACCCTGCACCGGCCCGTCCTCGGCGCCCGCCAGGTGACGGCGGTCGTCGGCGTCCTCTCGCTTGCCGTGTTCATGTCCAGCCTCGACCTGTTCATCGTCAATCTCGCGTTCCCCTACATCGGCAGGGAGTACAGCGGCACCAGCCTGTCCGACCTGTCCTGGGTCCTCAACGGGTACACGATCGTCTTCGCCGCCGTCCTGGTGCCGGCCGGCCGCTGGGCGGACCGGGTCGGGCGGCGCAGGCTCTTCATCACGGGCCTGATCGCGTTCAGTGTCGGCTCGCTGCTCTGTGGCCTGGCGCCCGGAGTCGCCGAGCTCATCGCCGCCCGGGTCGTCCAGGCGGTCGGGGCCGGCCTGATGGTGCCCGCCTCGCTGTCACTCTTGCTGGCGACGGTTCCGGCGGAGGCCCGGTCCCGCGCGATCGGCACCTGGTCGGGCCTTGCTGCCCTCGGCGCCGCGCTCGGGCCGGTGATCGGCGGGAGCCTGGTGCAGGTCAGCTGGCGGTGGGTGTTCTGGATTAACCTCCCCGTCGGGCTGGTCGCCGTCCTGCTGGCCGTCAGGGTAGTGCCGGAGAGCAAGGACGAGCGGGTCCAGGGCAGGCCGGACCTGGCGGGTGCCGGGCTGCTGGCCGCTGCCGTGGGGCTGGTCGCCTTCGCCCTCGTCGAGGCGCCCAGCTGGGGATGGGGCTCGGCCGGCTTCCTCGGCTTGCTGCTCGCCTCGCTGGCCTGCGGCGCGGCAATGGTGGCCCGCTCGCAGCGCCACCACTCCCCGGTGATCGAACTCGGGCTGCTCCGCTCCAGGACCTTCAGCGGTACGTTCGGCGCATCGATCCTCTATTACGCGGCCTTCGGGGCGTTCGTGCTCAACTCGGTCGAGTTCCTCACCGGAGTGTGGCACTACTCCGCGGTGCGGGCGGGCCTCGCCATCGGGCCAGGTCCGCTGATGGTCCTGCCGTTCGCCATGCTCGTCGCTCCCCGCCTGGCTGTGCGCCTCGGCGGCCCGGGCCGGGTGGCGGTGCTCGGCTGCGCCGTCAACGCCGGCGCGCAGCTGCTATGGTTCGCGCAGATCCAGGCGCACCCGGCTTACCTGACCCATCTACTGCCGGCCCAGTTGCTCGGCGGCGCCGGGGTCGGCCTGACGATTCCCTCGTTGCTCGGAGCCGGGAGCGCGTCGCTGACGCCGGACCGTTTCGGCACCGGCAGCGGAATCCTCAACATGGCCCGCCAGGTGGGTACCGTGCTCGGCGTCGCTGGCCTGATAGCCATAATCTCCCACCTCGCAGCCAATGATCCCGTCGCCACCTACCGCCACGGCGTCGTCCTCATCATCGCTTTCTTCGTCGCCGCCGGCATCGTCTCGGCCGCCTTGCTGACCGGCCGAGCGCCCCTTCCTGGCGTCCCGGCGGCCGCGATAAGGGGGCCACGATGACGCCGCCAGTCCCGGCGGGCGGGGCCGAATGGGGGACGGCGCGCTCTAAGTCGGTCACCTGGTACGCCCCTGAGGCTACGGTGGCCGGCGGGGCGGGCATGTCAGGTCTGCAGTTCATGCAGGCTCTGAAGGACGGCCGGGTGGCCCCGGCACCGATCGCGCTGTTGCTCAATATGCGGCCGAAGCGGGTGGAGCAGGGACTCGTGGTGTTCGAGTGCGTGCCCGACGAGTCCGTCTATAACCCGATAGGCGTGGTGCACGGCGGCCTGGTGTGCACGCTGGCGGACACGGTGACCGGCTGCGCAGTGCACACCACTCTCGACGCCGGGACCGGCTACACCTCGATCGACATCACGGTCAACTATCTGCGGCCGGTCACGCTCGGGAGTGGTCTCCTGGTAGCAACCGGCCGGGTTATCAAGCCCGGACGGCGCATTGCCCTTGCGGCGGCCGAGGTGCACGACGAAGCAGGACGCCTGGTCGCCACGGCCACCAGCAACTGCCTGATCATGCCCGCCAGCTAAGCCGCCTCGGCGGACTCCCGCGCCCAGAGCGGGCCACGGGAGACCATTGGCACGGCGGGCCGGGCCGGTGATTTTTTATCGATAGGCACCGGCCCGGCACCTTTCATGCCGCGGTCTTCCGCCTCGGCGCGGTCTTCCGCGTCGTCGCGGGCTTCGGCGCGGACTTCCGGATGGTCGCGGACTTTGGCGCGGACTTCCGGATGGTCGCGGACTTCGGCGCGGACTTCCGCCTCGCCGTGATCTTCGCCGACGACGCTGCTGGCTTCGCCGACATCGTCTTGGCCGCTACCGTCAGTGCCTTCGCCGCATTGGTCATGGCCTTGGTGGCGGTGTTCATCGCCTGCATGGCGGCGGACATCGTCTTGGCCGACGCCACGCCCTTGGTGGCCGCGGAAGTCATCCGGGTCGACGCAGTAGAGACCTTCGCCGCTGCCGACGAGACCTTCCTGGCCGCCGGCGCCTTCGCGGTCATGGCCTTGGGCGCCTTGCGGCTCCCCGGGCCCGCCGGTGCCTTACGCGTCGGCTTCCGGGTAACTGCCTTGCGGGTCCCCGGGCCGGTGCTGGCCTTGCGGGTCCCCGTGGCCGTGACGGCCTTGCGAGTCCCCGTGGCGGTGACTGCACTGCGCGTCGCCTTACCGGCGGGCGCCTTGCTGCCAGCCATGACCTTCGGCCGGCTGGCCGCAGTCATGGACACACTGTTGCCGACACGCCGGGCACGGACGATTTCCGGCGTGCCGCCGTGAATGGCCGAGTGAGTCCTAGTTTGCACTTGCATTGATCTCCCCCCATGTTGATCAATTACGGGAGACCTATTCCACGATTGGCTGCTTCTTACACACCAATGCATCATCAGGAATAAGAATCGTCGGGCGAGCTGGCCAGCGCGCTTATCCGGGCGGGTCCGCTTTCAGTTGCGGCCGGGACAGTTCCAGCCAGCTATCGAGTACCTCGGACTCGGCGTAATCGGTATCGGTAAGGAACAGCCCCGCAGTTACCGACGACCACCGCGACGCTCATCGCCGCCCCCACTCCTGCGCAAGCAACTGGTAAGAGCGGACCCGGTCGGCGTGATCGTGGGTGATCGTGGTGATGATCAGCTCGTCGGCACCGGTGGCCTCCTGCAGTTGCTCGAGCTGGTCAGCGACTTGCTGCGCGGACCCGACGAACTGGGTGTCCACCCGGTCGGCCACCAGGGCCCGGCCGGCCTCGGGCCACACGTATGCCCTGCTTTCGTCCGGGGTCGGGTACGCGATCGCGCCAGCGCCCGACCGGATGCTGTGCACCCACGGGCCGTAGCCTGCGGCCAGCTCCCTGGCGACTGCCTCGTCCTGCGCGACGACGACATCCGCGGACACGCTGATGTAGGGCCGGTCAAGCTCGGCGGAAGACCGGAATGCGGAACGATACCCCTCCACAGCCTCCAGCACGGTAGCGGGACTGACATGGTAATTAGCGGCGAACCGCAAGCCGTTCGAGCCAGCGACCTTGGCACTCTCCCCGCCGCTGCTGCCCAGGATCCAGACCTGCACAGCGGCGCCCTCACCCGGGACGGCGTGCGCTTCGACACCGTCAGCCGACCGATAGCTGCCGCGGAGCAAGGCGAGGATGTCGTCGATCTGCTCGCTGTAGTCCTGCGCGTGGGCGCCTGGTTGTTGCAGCAGCTTGCGCTGCAGCTCAAATCGCGGCGACGCAAGCAGCCGCTCAGCGCGGAACCGCGGCGGGATGCGCAGCCCGTTCGGCGCCCGGCCGTCTACTACGTGCGTCGCGCCGACGTGCCTCGGCTCCCGGTCGCGCCCGCCGTCGTGCTCGCGGCCGCGCCCGCCGTCGTGCTCGCGGCCGCGCCCGCCGTCGTGCTCGCGGCCGCGCCCGCCGTCGTGCTCGCGGCCGCGGTCGCGGTCCGGCGGCCCCCCGCCAGACCGGCCGAGGCCGAGGTCGAGGCGGCCACGGTGCAGGGCGTCGATGAGGCCGAACTCCTCGACCACCGACAGCGCGGTGCGGTGCCCGAGCTGGACCGCACCGGATCCGATCCGGATCGTTGACGTGGCGGCCGCGGTAAGCGCGAGGGCGACAGCCGGGGAGGCGCCGGCGACGCCGGGGTTGAGGTGATGCTCGGCAAACCAGTACCGGGCGTAGCCGAACCGCTCGGCGTGGCGGGCGAGGTCGATGCTGGCCCGCAGCGCCCCGCCAGCGCTGCCACCGGACGTGATGGGTACCAGATCGAGCACGGCGAGCGGCGTGGTGGCCATGGCGGCTCCTTATGTTGCGGAATCTGCGGGTAGCGGCGCGAGGCCGAGATGCTCGCGCAGCGTGCTGCCTTCGTAGTCGGCCCGGAAGACGCCGCGCTCCTGCAGCAACGGCACGACCGTGTCCGCGAGATCTCGTCACCGCGCCAGGAGTCGAAGAGCTCGCAGGTCGTCTGGAGAAAGGCCCGCGCCCGGGCGTAGCGGGCGTCCTGCGGCAGGAAGCCGCCGCGGCGGAAGTTCTCGCCGGTGAACGCATCCCACGACGTGACGACGTTCCACCCGGCCCGGCCGTCCGACAGGTGATCCAGGCTGGCGAACTGCCTGGCCACCTCGTACGGCTCGTTGAAGGTCGAGTTAATGGTGCCGGCCAGGCCGAGCCGGTCGGTCACCGCCGCGAGAGCGGCCAGGACGGTAAAAGTGTCGGGCCGCCCGACCACGTCGAGGTCATAGATCTGGCCGTGCTGCTCGCGCAGCCGCAGGCCCTCGGCGAGAAACAGAAAGTCGAACTTGGCCCGCTCGGCGGTCTGGGCCAGATGCGCGAACGAGCTGAACTCGATATGGCTGCCCGAGCGGGGGTCGCTCCACACCGTGGTGTTGTTCACGGCGGGGAAATGGGCTCCGAGGTGAATCTGCTTGACGGGCTTGGTCATGATCGGGTCCTTCGCAGCCGGCGGTCAGGCGGTGGCGTAGCGGCTGGCGGGACGGCTGAGGCCGAGTAGCCCGCGCAGCGGGCCGGCCTCGTAGGCCTGAACGCCGACGGTGAACAGCTCGGCAGGCCGCGCCTGCGGCTCACGCCACGCGGCCGGATGCCAGCCGGCTCCGTCGAGCGCTACAGCCAGGTGCAGCGGGGTAGCTGGGGGCATAGCCGCAAATCGTCGCTTCCTGGTCGGGAGGTGGGCGTGCCGGAGCCGGTCACGATCCCTCCACCAGGGTATCCCGATAGAGATTATCGACTAAATCGCCCGGCTCATCAGCCGCCGTCCTGCAGCGAAGCGACCTGGCCAGCCGGGATCCGGGCGGCTTAGCCGCCCTGGCGGCGTCCGACCCACACCGACTTGATGTTGCAGAACTCGCGGATGCCATCGACCGCTAGCTCCCGGCCATGGCCGGAGGTCTTGATGCCCCCGAAAGGCAGCTGCGGGTAGGAGGTGACGTTGCCGTTGATGAAGACCATCCCGGCGTCGAGGTCCCTGACGAACCTGGCCCGCTCCTGCTCGTCGCTGGTCCAGGCATTGGCGCCGAGCCCGAATTCGGTGCTGTTGGCCAGTTCTATTGCCTCGTCGATGTCGGCCACCCGGTAGAGGGTAGCTACCGGCCCGAAGACCTCCTCGGTATGCACGCGCATGGCCGGGGTGATGCCGGTAAGCACGGTCGGCGGATAGTACCAGCCGGGCCCGGCTGGCGACTTCCCCCCGCACAGCACCCGCGCCCCCTTGCCGACCGCATCGTCAACGAGTTCCTCGACGTCCCTGCGCTGCTGCTCCGAGGCCAGCGGGCCCACGTCGGTGCCGTCGAGCATCGGGTCGCCCACGGCCATGCCGGACATCTGCTCCACGAACAAGCGCTCGAAGTCATCGCCGACCGACTCGTGGACGATGAAGCGCTTCGCCGCGATGCACGACTGACCGTTGTTGAGACAGCGCGCGACGGCGGCCACCCTGGCCGCGGGTTGCAGGTCGGCCGAGGGCATGACAACGAACGGGTCACTGCCGCCTAGCTCGAGGACGACCTTCTTGATCTCGCTGCCCGCGATGGCCGCGACCGACTGCCCGGCCGGTCCTGAGCCGGTGAGCGTCGCCGCCTTCACCCGGTCATCGCGCAGGATGGCCTCGACCCGCGCCGAGCCGACCAGGAGTGTCTGGAAGGTCCCGCCGGGGAAGCCCGCCCTGGCGAACAGGTCCTGCATGAACAGGGCTGTCTGCGGCACGTTCGACGCGTGCTTGAGCAGCCCCACGTTCCCGGCCATCAGGGCCGGAACGGCGAAGCGCATGGCCTGCCAGAGCGGGAAGTTCCATGGCATGATCGCCAGCACCGGCCCGAGCGACTGGTAGGTGACATAGGCCTGCTCGGCCCCCACCTCGGCAGCGTCAGCGGGCTCGTCGGCGAGGAACCCGGCGGCCCGGTCGGCGTAGAACCGGCAGGCGGTGGCGCATTTGGCTACCTCCTGCCGCGCCGAGGCCAGCGTCTTGCCCATCTCCGTGGTCATCACCGCGGCGATCTGATCGCGCTCAGCGTCGAGGATGTCGGCGGCCCGGCGCATCCATCCCGCCCGCGCCGCGAAGTCGGTAAGCCGGTAGCTCGCATGTGCCTTCGCCGCTGCCGCCAGGCAGCGCTCGACCTCCTCGTCGGAGATCTCGTCATAGGTCTTCAGCGTTTCCCCGGTGGCTGGGTTAGCGGTCGCGATGGCCACGGGTCCCTCTTTTCGTTGCTGACGTTTACGTTGCTCGCGGATCCCTCGCCGGATCGCCCCTCAATCATCGCTCCTGCCCGGAAGGTGCCCGACCACACGTCCGGACCTGCCCCGGTCCGGCAATTTCCATTTCGCGACTCTTTGTAGCAGAATGCCTGCGGAGAGTCGTCAAAGCGCGGACGTTCCGCTCGCCGGGGGCACGGCGGCGGGGCCCGGACGACTCGCGCAGGCAGCAGACAGACACCAGAAGGGTGGTTCTCATGGGCGCGACCGCGTGGCGGCACGGGCTTACCGCAGCGCTTACTGGCTTATCCCTCGTAGCATGTGGCGCGACTGCACCCGCAGCGTCGGCGGGACCGAAGCCCAGGCCTCGCGGCGGGGTGACGGCGGTGCGTGACCTCCGGCGCCAGCCGATCGTGGCGGCGGCGGTCGGCCATAGCAACCGATGGGTGCGGGTGTGGCAGGACGACTTCACCGGACCAGCCGGCCACGGCGTTGACCGCAAGTTCTGGCAGTACGACACCGGCCAGGGAGTCTTCGGAAACGACGAGGTCGAGAGGATGACCACGTCGACCCGCAATGTCCACCTCGACGGCCGCGGGGACCTGGACATCACCGCGTTAGGCCGCGGCCAGTCGTGGACCTCCGGCCGGATCCAGACCAGGAGTTCCGCCTTTGCCGCTCCGGCCGGGGGCATGCTGCTGATTACGGCGTCGATCAAGCAGCCGAGCCCGCGCTATGGCCGCGGTTACTGGCCCGCATTCTGGATGCTCGGCCCCGGTCAGTGGCCGGTCACTGGCGAGATAGACATCCTTGAAGACGTCAACGCCCTGAGCCGGCACTCCGGCTCGCTGCATTGCGGCAGCCTCACTGGCGGCAACCCGGACGGCACCGCGGGCCGCTGCCATGAGCACGCCGGCCTCTCTAGCGGCCTGCTGACCTGCACCGGCTGCCAAACTGGCTACCATATCTACAGCGTGATCATCGACCGTACCCATCCTGCTGACGAGCAGATCCGCTGGTACCTGGACGGCAGGCAGTTCTACGCCGTCAGCGAGAGCCGGATAGGCCGCACGACCTGGGCCCGGGCCGTTGACCATGGATTCTTTATCATCTTCGACCTCGCCATCGGGGGCAGCTACCCGGAGAGCGAATGCGGCTGCGCTGCCCCCGCCGGGCGAACCTCCTCGGGCGGCACATTGAGCATCCGCTACGTGGCCGTCTATCACCGGCTTGCAGGGCGCGCGTGACCATCGCTTCCCGGATCTGGCGAGATCCCGTTCACCGCTCTCTTTCCCGGACGCCGCCGCCTGCTGATCGCCGCTGCCAACGGCGAGCCGCGCCACCTGGCATTCGCGTGACAGGCGGGCGTTCCGCACCGGCTCGTCCTGGCTGACCGTCAGCGCAGCGGGATGGCGAAATCGCAGTCCGGCCTGCTGTCGGCGGTCCTCGGCGGGGTGGCGAGGAAGGTCACCCGCACGCGCCCAGACCGCTCGTCACACGGTGGTGCTTGGTGCCCTAGTTGTGCAGCGTCTGCGCGACGACCTGCCATTGGGCGGGGGTAAGGTGCCGCAGCAGGCCGAGCTCGTCGTAAAGCCGCAGCGCCTTCGGCGACAGCCGGGACAACCGCGCGAACTCACCGATGCTCACCAGGCCCATGACGGCTCCCTCTTCCGGGCGGGTACCCGGTCGCCACCACTGTGCGCCATTCCCCAAGGTCAAGGTCAACTGTGCGGCCGAGCGGCAGCAGGCCTGCCGGACCTACCCGGCTGATCCGGGCCGATCATGGTGCGCGAGCAGCCGGCCGG
>Ga0187879_10000266_pt1 | contig 36786 bp, 32 predicted proteins | sample June2016WEW_19_1_FD_132423 | JGI IMG/M metagenome (GOLD analysis project Ga0187879, IMG submission 132423) | Peatland microbial communities from SPRUCE experiment site at the Marcell Experimental Forest, Minnesota, USA - June2016WEW_19_10 | ecosystem: Environmental > Terrestrial > Soil >... | reverse complement strand
TCGCCCACGAAATGCGGCAGATCGTGCGGCGTCATCTCCGGAATCAGATGCGCCGAGTACTCCTCCGGCGTGGTGCCACGCAGCAGTCGGCGCACCACCGGATGCATCTTGAATTCGTTGAGCAGCTCGTCGGGCTGGACGCCCAGCGTTTTGAGCGCGCCAAGCGGGATCCCATAGCCCACCGAAATCGTGTCGCGGTTGGTGTAGAGGAATCCCGCCCCCATCGCGCCCCGCAGCGCGCCGCCGCCGAGATACTCGTACGCCGCGCCTTCATCGCCTTCCAGCGAAAAGCGATCCTCGATGACTTCGCGCGGCAGGGAGACCACCTCCTTGACGCCGAGGATCACCGAGAGCGGAAGCTCGCCGCGCAGCCCGGCCGACTGCGCGATCAGCGAATTGGCGCCGTCGGCGGCGATCACCACGTTGGCGAGCACCTCGCCACCCTCGCGCCGCGCGCGAACTCCCACCACCCGGCCTTCGCTGGCGATTACCTCGTCGACCACCGTCTGAGTGACCAGCACCGCGCCCGCCTCTTCGGCCTTCTTGGCCAGGTAGCGGTCGAATATCGCGCGCAGGGCCGTGAACGAATGGTTGTAATATGGAGGCTCGAAATCGAGGAACTTGAACGAGAGCGCAAGCTCATCGCTCTCTGAAAGCATCGAGAAACGCTTTTCGATGACGTGGCGCTCGACGCAGTTTGCTCCCGGAAAATCCGGGAAGTACTTGCTGAGCACGGTCGTGTAGAGCACACCACCGAACATCGCTTTTGAGCCGGGGTAGTCGCCGCGCTCGAACATGATCACTTCGAGCCCGCCCTTGGCGAGGATGTATGCGGCAATCGAAGCGCCCGGCCCGGCTCCAACGATCGCTACGTCACAGCGTTCGGCCATGCGGCCCCCGGCAGTTTTGCTGAGCACAACCGGAAATTGCAGCGCACCCAGCGGGTTACGACGGTCTAACGCTTAGCGCGGATGAGCCGATACGCGCAAACCGCGCCGCTAACCGAGCTATCGGGCGATCCACCCCAATCTTCTCCTTCTCCATCCACTGAACAATACGTTCGGAGTTGATTCCCGGCAGCGACAGCGGTGGCCATAGGCCTGCCAGCGTGGCAGTCTATGCCCATGCCTGACTACAGCTTGTTCGGAGACGAGCACGTCCGCCAGTACGAGGCGACCGGCGGTAAGATCGGCCACGATTGGAACAACACCAGTTGTCTGGTGCTGCACACGATCGGGCGGAAATCCGGCGAGACGAAAAAGTTCCCGCTGATCTACGGGCGCGACGGCAACAACTATCTGCTTGTCGCTTCGAAAGGCGGCGCGCCCGACCATCCCGGGTGGTACAAAAACCTGCTCGCCCACCCCGATGTGAAAATCCAGGTGTGGGACAAAGTGATTCCGGTCCGGGCGCGGACTGCGACGGCCGAAGAGAAGAAGCGGGTGTGGCCGATCATGACAGCGCAGTGGCCCGCGTATGACACGTACCAGGGCGGAACGAAACGCGACATCCCCGTGGTGATGCTCACGCCACGCTAAGTCGTCGAGCTGATCGTCGCGATCGGGCATTATGTGATGATGGCACGGTTCACCGAGCAAACGCGCACGGACCTCGATCCGCCGGCCGGTACATGGGTCATGGGTACGCTGCATCGCTGATTCGCGTCTTCACACCGCGCAGAATCGATCAGTATTACGAGCGGAACGATACCAGATTTGCTCCCACGCGTTTTTAAGAACAAAAGAATGAGAACTCGAACCTGCGTCCAGGTCGGTGCCCTGATGTTGGCGATCTGCTCCGCGTCGGCAAGAGCGCAACAAGTCGGATCCCATATTGGTTTCTTGCAGAGCGTCGCGACCGACCGCGATTTTCGGATCGGCGCGTTTCGTCACATGGAAAACGTCTTTCCAAATCGGGCGATCAGCCGAGGAGGGCCGGTATCCCAGATCCCGCGCGCCGAGCGCGCGCTCGACGTCAGCTATGAATTCGAGGGCCGGACGCGAACGCTCAACGACATCATGGAACGTACCAACACCACCGGACTGCTGGTCATCAAAAGCGGGAAAATCGTCTTTGAGAAGTACTATCTCGGCGCCGACGACAAGTCGCTGTTCACTTCGATGTCAGTCGCCAAGTCATTCACCTCGACTCTGGTTGGCCTCGCGATCGCGGACGGCAAGGTCACAAACGTCGATCGTCCCGTCACCGACTACATCCCGGAGCTGCACGGGTCAGGCTACGACGGCGTGTCGATCAAAAACATCCTCCAAATGTCGTCGGGGGTTAAATTCAACGAAGACTATGGCGGCCGCGACGACCTCTCTGACATGTGGCGTCGAACGATGGAGCAGAATTCACTGTCGCTCGATGATTACGCGCGATCGCTCGGACGCGAGGAAGCGCCCGGCCGCCGCTTCTACTATCGGAGCATCGACACCCAGGTGCTCGGATGGCTCGTGAGCCGCGTCACAGGCGAACATCCTGCCGACTATCTGTCGCGCAAGATCTGGCAGCCACTTGGAATGGAGCACGATGGGTCGTGGCTCACCGACGGCACCGGAATGGAAGCAACCTTCTGCTGCATACAGGCCACGCTGCGCGACTACGGGCGTTTTGGAATGCTCTTTCTGAACCACGGCAGGTCGAACGGAAGCCAGATCGTGCCGGCGCAATGGGTCGATGAAGCCACGACGCCAGGCTCGCCGCAGGTGCAGCCCGGCAAGCTCATTCCCGGCAGTCCGCTGGGGTATCAATTCCAGTGGTGGACGTTTCCGGGAGCTGAAGATCATGCATACTCAGCCGAAGGAGTGTTCTTTCAGTTCATATATGTGAACCCACGCGAGAACGTAGTGATTGTGAAGACCAGCGCCAACGACGGCTTCTGGGACCCAGGTAAGGAATCGGAAATTTACGCCGCCTACGATGCGATCACTTCCGCGTTGCACGGTCAGTGACCGGACCTCTTACACGCGATTCATCATACGATGATCGACGTGCGCAACGACCTCGCCGTTCTGATTGGTAAGCGTCGAACGTACCACGACAAATATCATCGTTCCGGTACGGCCGGTCTTTTCGTAAGTCTCCTTCACCCTGGATGACACACGGATCGAATCGCCGGCGCGAATCGGGGCGTCGAGTTCGATATCGATGCCAGCCATGAGGCCGCCGTGGCTGAACGCCGGGATCTGTTCGAGGACCTTGTCAACATAGCGAAAAGAGGCCACGAAGGCGGGCGGCGCGATGATGCCGCCGTAGGGACCCGCGGTGGCAGCGGCCGCATCGAGGTACAAAGGATTGTGGTCGCCGAGCGAAGCGCAAAAGCTCGCGATCCGCTCGGCAGTTACGATGAAAGACTCGTCAGCCTCGAAGCTGCGGCTCATGAAGTTCGATTTGTCTTCCGCCATTGCGACTCCGAGACCCGAGGGCGCGCGGCTCAACGCGAACGGAACTGCGGAATGATATCTTCGGCGAAAGCCTGGATATCCTCTTCGGCGGTCATCGGTGGATTGTGCATGAATATGAAGTGCGTGACGCCGGCCTCGATGAATCGCTCGATTTTATCCACGCACTCCTGTTTGCCGCCGATGATGATCCGATCGCGCGCCTTGTCCGGACTGGTCTGCGCCATCATCGCGACGATCGCGGCGAGCCTCTCCTCGCGCTGCTTGGGGGCCTTGTAGCACAACGAGAGCATCAGGGTCTTTTCGATTTCATCGGTATTGCGCCCGACCGTATCCCCGTGGCGCTCGATCACTGCGATGAGCCGTTTCATCTCATCCGCATCGGCGTTGCCCATGTTCCACATGTCGGCGTACTTCGCGACGATCTTGAGCAGCACCTTTTCACCGTGGCCGCCGATCATCAGGGGCAGATGCTTTTGCACCGGCTTTGGATTACAGACCGCATCGACCACGTTGTAATGCTTGCCCTTAAGCGTGGTCTTTTCCTGGGTGAACATCCCCTTGATGATCCGGCATGATTCGTCGAGCGCCTGGAGCCGGCCGCCGACGGTTTTGAAATCGATGCCGAAGCTCCGATGTTCCAGCTCGAACCATCCGGCGCCGAGCCCCAGGTTGAGCCTGCCACCGCTAACTTGATCGAGCGTCGCAGCCATCTTCGCCGTGAGGCACGGGTTGCGGTAGGTGTTGCCGTTGACCAACGCGCCGATACGCGCACGCTTGGTGTTCTGGCTGAGCGCGCCCAGCAGCGTCCAGCTTTCCATGCAAGGGCCGGTCGGGTCGGGCACGAAGATCGGATAGAAGTGATCGAACGCCCACAACGAGTCGTAGCCCCAGCCATCGGCCTTGCCCCAAAAGGTGCGCAATTGCTCCCATTCGATGTTCTGCTGTCCGGTCTGCACTCCAAAGCGAATCGGATGCTTGTTCACGCGGTTTCCTCCGTGATGGCTCTCGATGGCGTCGTGGTCGTGTAACGATTGGTTGCGCCCGCCGCAAATGATTCTAGCATTTCGCGCGAGCTATGCGGCTAGCTCGTCGAGCAGGGCGCTGGCGTCTTTCAGGCCGGCGGTGTCGAAGCGTTCGGTGAACCAGCGGGAAGATGCGGAAGAGTCCATCCTGCGTTTCCAGACTCACTTCAAGCGTCAGCCGGGAGCCAACGCATCGCACCACCCGGTTGGGAACCACGCGCCCTTCAGCGCATCAGGGCGGCGAAATCGCGAATCGGATCGTGGCCGTCCCAAACCCGCGCAAGGTCGCGAATCTTCATCATCATCGGGTAAATAGGTGGCTCCTTCGATTCCGAAATCTCGTAGAGGGGGCCGCCCGGCGCGGAATCAGTCGCGAAGTAGATGAAGCGGAGACCACTGCCGGGGATCGCTCCCTCGTGCGCCACTGACAGGCCGGAGCGGACGAGTTCCGGCACGGCGCGATCGTATTCTGCGCGCGTCATCCATGAGGAGACGTGCTGGAAGCCTTCGTGACCGGCGGCAAGGTAATCGCGATAGGCGCTTGGCTTGTCGTCGAGCTGTTGGATGATCTCCACCTGGAACTCGCCCGAAAAACCCAACGCGAGCGAGATTCGTGGCGGCGGGACAGGTTTGCCGCGATAGCGATAGTTGTCCGGCACAACCTCGCGCATCGTGAAGAAGGGGCCGACGCCGAGCGTGCGCGTCCAATAGTCGAGCGCTTTTTCGAGATCGCGTACGACGAACGCGATCTGCCGCATTTCTCCGAAAATCCGGCTCATGAACAGACCTCCTGTGGACCTGCAAAAAATGACAGTGCACGTTCGGCCGACTTGAATCAATGAGAAAACTCTGATTCACGACTATAGTATAAACATGGCGCAAGCGGCCGCGGATTGCGCTGCGCAGGACCAAAGCCATGAATGCGGAAAGTTTCCGGCAGGACGATATCGCTATAGTGGGCGTCATATACGACGGCCGCCTCGACATCGACGCGGTGCTTTCCGCTTGCGTGGATCTGTTGCGGCGCAACGGCGTCCGCGTCGCGGGACTGTTGCAGCGCTTCGGGGAGAGACTACCCGGCGGGAAGCGCAGCATGTACGTCGAGGATCTTTCAAGCGGCGAGCGGATCAGGCTCGATTTGCCGCGCGGACCCGAAGCGAGCGGTTGCGCCCTGGATCCCGACGGTCTGAATCGAGCTGCTTGTGCCCTCAGGGGTGCTATTGCGCAACGGCCCGACGTATTGATGGTCAATCGCTTCGGCAAGCAGGAGGCGGAGGGACACGGGATGCGCGCTGAGCTGGCCGAGGCCGTCAGCTCGGGGCTACCAACGGTGGTCGCAATTAACCAGTCGTTGTTGGGGGAGTGGGAAAAATTTCTCGGCGAACCCGGCCATCTTATACAGCCCGAGCCAACCGAGATCGTGAATTGGTGCCGCCAGCGGATCCGATCCGGGGACGCTATTCGCCGGACCTGATGAGTGCGCGGCTAGGACGTCAAATGCTGACGGTAGTCCCACGATAGTAATGCTGCAAGATTTCGGTGTAAGTCTTGCCTTCATTTGCCATAACTGCCGCGCCGATCTGACATAGGCCGACGCCATGTCCCCAGCCGGCTCCTATCAACACAAAGCGGCCGGGCTCCTTGTCTACGACGAATGCAGAGCTATACAGATGCGTGCGCGATAAAGCGCGGCGAATTTCCAGTTCTTTGCCGATGATGATGTAGTCGCGTTCCCCGGTGATCTTCAGCCGATATATTCGGCCTGAAGGTCCGCGCGCGAGCGCTTGCACGTCGCGAATCGGACCAAGATCCGCGCCGAGCCTGGATCCGATCAGATCGGCTAGTTCTTCGGGCGTGTAGGCGACCCGCCATCGATAAAAATCCCGGGTCTCCTGATCGAATCCCGGCAGAACGCGTGAGAGAAGCGCCGAGTCGTCCGTATTGCAGTAAGCCGGCGGGCTCGAGCGTATCCATGTCTCAGCACTGTCAGAGCGGGACTGCGCCGGACCGTCGCAGACAGATTCAAGATAGGGAATAGCTTCATCTTCCCAAGCGGTCGCATAGCGCTCGGTTATTCCGCCGCAGCATTTGGAAAATCGTGCGTCGCAGATGGCGCCGTGGTAACGGAGAAACTCGCCGGCCGTGGCGCGAACCGCTTCGGCTGCGGCTGGAGAGAATGCCTTCGTGATGCCCTGATAGCGTTGGCAGTGGTCGTCGGCACACACGTCGAAATCCGGATGCGCTTCGCGGCCGTACCAGCGAAGGATTTCGTGAGAATCGAGACGACGCCCGCTCCTGGAGCGAGCGGGATTTGCTTTGGGAAACCACAGCCAGCTGCGCGAAATCAGCGCGTGAGCTTTCAGCAGTTCGAGCGGGCATGACGCGCTCATCTCGGATGAAATCACGCTCGTGACGTAGTCTTCGAGCGGAACGTCATTGATCACCGTCATCCCGGCTTCGCGTTTCATCAGGCGAAAAGCCCCGCGGAATACCTGGCGCTCCATCCGTTCCCAATGAAAGCCGATTCCGATCGTGACGTCGTCGAGCGCAAACGCGCACGATGCCAGGTCCGACGGCGCGAGCGTAACTTCAGAAGTAAACCGGTAGCGCCCGGGGCGGTACGGCTTGCCGGAAGCATCGGTAAACGCACCCGTCAATTCGACTTCGGCAGCGGATTGTCCTTCGATCAGTCCTACCGATACGTTCAACACTCACTCTCCAGTTTGGCGGCGACTTGCTGAAACTGATCGTCAGGCAAAGTGACCTCCCGGAAAATTGCGGCGATGGCGTCACCCGTGACTTTTTCGAAATGCTGTGCCAGCGGCACAACAAATATTCCGCACAGATCAATCGATGCCGGACTGACCGTCAGTTCGCCCGTGTAAAAGACCGCTGGCCGATGTTTGCCGCGCGGGAACAGATATGCGACCCACTCCGCCGCCTCATGAAAGACCGCGATGTTGACCAGCGGCTCCGGCCGTTTGCCGGTCGCTTCCGCGAGCAGCTCGATGGCACGATCCATCCGATGGATCAAAGCAGATCGATCCCGGCCACGAAGCAGGAACACCTGTCTTGCGTAATTCGGAACAGTTACGCCAGTCAGTCCGGCGGTGTCCTTCTCGATCGGAAACAATCTTCGCGAGCCTGCCTGAAAGTGCATGTGGTCCGGCGCGGATGCTCCGCATTCCGGACCGTTATAGACGACGAAATATCCATCGAGGGCCGCAGCGATGTCGAGCATATTTCCGAACTGGTTCGCGATGCGCTGCGAGCCGTGTTCCCGGTGAGCGATGGTCAGGTGACGATCCACGATTGGAAACGGATTGCAGTAGATCGTGAAGTCCTCATCGAAGCGCAGACCCTCTTCCTCCGAAGGCAGATTGCCCGCGCATAGGAAGCAAGGGCGTCCGGCAACCGACTCGTGGTCGACGGGAGCCGTGGTGCTAGCCATGCGATGGGGAATGTGGCGGATGAAGATGTCGAACCAATCGATCCGTACCGGCCGAGTCCTAGCCCGCGCAAGGCCTTCAACGCCTTTGGCGAGCTGCGGCCATGCCCGCAGCTGGCGTGTGAACAGTTCTTCTACTTCGTGGATCATCGCCGCATTCGAGCCTGAATCTCGATAGTTCGCAGCCAGTCCTTGTATAGATCGTATCGATTCGCAACCTCGAGCGGCAGGGCGCTGTCGCTATTGCCTTCCCATCGGCGGCAAAGATAAAGGGACTCATAGATCCGGGCGATCTCATAGTCACGGCTGATGCGCAAGGCCACGGCGTAGTCCTCGCCGTAGCTGACATTGGGGAATCCTATGCGGCGCACAACGGCAGTATTGAATGCGCGCGGCGCGCCAAGACCATTGACACGGAGTGCATTGTTTCTTCCGTTGTCGCGACTCCACTCGCGATGATCGATTAGACCAGGCGGAATCTCGTTCAACGAAAAGTCGACCATCGTATAGGAGCCTATGACCATCGCAAAAGGACCAGCTTCAAGTTCCGCAACAATCCGGCGAAGGACACCGTCATTGAGGTATAGGTCGTCAGAATCAAGCTGGATGGCGTATTGTCCGCATTCCATCGAGTAAATCGCCTCGTTCCAGCATCCGCCGATTCCAAGGTCCCGGCTTTGGGGAACGATGTGCTTAAGGCGCGAATCGCCAATACCGCGCAGGATTTCCGTGGTCCGATCAGTCGAATGGTTATCGACGACGATTACATTGAATTCGAAATCAGCGCTCTGGACGAGGGCGCTTTGAACGGCGTCGAGAATTGTCCGCTCGCGACTGCGAACCGGTATGACGACGCTGGCCTTTACCGGAAATGTTTCCGCCGCGGCTGGGACGTTCTCGAAGTGCGGCTGCATCCAGGCGCCGATTCGTTTGAGATGCGCCGTCGCGATGCGCTCCATTTCGATTTGGTAATCGCGATTGCGCGGATCCACATAATCGAATTGCTTTTGACCCGCCGGCCGCGCATCAAGCATCGACGCGCTGTACAAAGGTTCGGGAATCCGCACGATAGGGTGCTTTTCCGAAATCCTTAACCGCAGGTCGTATAGCCCTCCCCATTTCCAGGTGCTGTCGATTCCCGACTGACGCGCAGCGTGAACCGACACAGCGACTACCGGGCCAAAGTCGAAACTGTCGCGGATGCTCCCGCTTTGATAGTCGATACGAGGATGGCCTACCGCGTCGGCATAAACCCAGCCGCCGCCGGTTTCACGTATGACCTGCGCCATTCGATCGAACATGCGCGGTCCGGGATCGATGCTTGCCCGCGGATCACCGAGAAAGAGGAGATCGGAATCGGCAGCGTCGAGAAGTCGCTGAATAGTCGCCGATGAGTAGTCCTTTGGATAGACGAGGTTCACGATTCTGGCTGACCGGATGCAGGGGGAAAGGCAACTTTATACCATATGTTGTGGTTATGAGACGGCCCTACCACCAAGGGTAGTTTCGTTCCGTCAAAAATTATTTCAGCACGAACCGGAGGGCGTCCGACTGCGAGCGGGCCACGCGAGTCTCGGGCATCCTGACAGTTGCGCATACCGTGAGCGTAGCACGCCGAGCGCATCGGTATCAGGCTGAAAAGTTCATCCCGAAAGCCGACCTGAAATCCGTAGCCGAACCAGGGCAGTCAGCTTAGTGACTTAATCCAACGCGGCGCGGCGCCGCTTGCGGCCGCACGAGAATTACGCCAGCCATCCTGTTTGCCTTGAGAAACTCGCTCAACTCCTGTTCCACGACAAAGCCTCGGGTGCGCGATGCGTGACGCATGAAAACTTTTTTGCCATCGCGCACGATGATTCCAGCATGAAACACATCGAGATGCTTGCGTGTGGACACAAAAAAAATCAGATCACCGCTTTGCATATATCGTTCGAGCCGTGGCACAGCCGGCTTCGGCACACATTTCAGGCGAGCCGGTTGCGGATCGAGTCCAAGTACAACATTCAGAACGCGTTCCATCCTGAGTATCGGGACAGCCGGCATCGAAACCGGCCTGATTATCCCTTCGCGTACATTGTTGCGAATCCACAGCGTCATATAGTGATTGCGCCGATCCCATTGAATGCGGCCTCGTTCATACCGAATCTTTCGCAGCCACCCGGTGAAGTCATCAACGCTGGAAGCGCGGGCGAGCGCCAGAATTGTTTCGAGGTAGGTGACACAGTCGAATCCATCGAGGGAAGCCGTGAACACTTCGACTGTGTCGGCCGATCCAATCAGCGGATTTGGTTGGTAGGGATGTCCAAGGAAGTGGCGGGAAAGAACATCCATTCGGCTAGCGGCGCACCGATCATGCCTCGTTTTCGATAGAAGCTGCTCGACGCGCCGGCGGCTGAGACCTCGTGGTTGCGGGTGCTTCATCAGGATTTCATAACTTCACGGCGGTCGAGACCTAGCGCTGGGGGCCTGGCGGCTCAAGCAGCAGGGCGAATCCATCGGGGTCATGAAAATCCGGTTTGCCGGCCGGATGGCGAAGCGCCCAGTACGAAAACCCATCGCTCGCCTCGATGACCGCCGAGAGCCCGACACGCAGCGAAGCACGCGGGTGAATGGCGGACAGGCAATCGAGCCTAACAAGGGCGTCAAGCTCAAGCCGACTGCCAGTAGAGCGCACGGCAATATCCGGGCGCATCGTTTCGCCGGCAACCGGCCCGCCGTCGCGATAGCCGCGGAAGGCGTAGACGGCCCACTCTCCCGACGGCGCGAAGTTGAACTCGTGGTACGCCGGATGGCCATCCACCGCGATGAAGGCCTCGAAGCAGGTGTGGCGCCAGAGCTCGGTAGCGATGCGCGGCGCGCCCGGCGCAGAGACCAGGATGCGGGGAATATCTCCGTCGAGGCGGAAGGTCATCTGGAGTTCAGCGCCGGCCGAGCGGCGAACGAGCACCGCAATGGCGCGCACCGTCTCAGGGCGTGTCGACGGGTAGCACGTGAGGTCGATCCAGTGTTCGACAGTCATGACCAAAAATCTATCTTCCAGCATCTTATAGTGCTATGCGGAAGGGGCCGGACCAGAAGGAGAATCGATGCAGGACAAAACAGTATACGAGCAACTCGCGGAGAAGCTGGAGATCGCCGGGCGGAAATCGAAAATGGTTCCGCGCATCCTCGAAAAGCTGCTTGACGAGACCGAAGCGAGGCTGGTTCTCGCCGCCGCGCCGCCGGCTACGGTTGAAGAACTATCGGCGAAAACGGGCATCGATGCGGCCAAAATCGAGGCGATGATCGAGCCGTTGTTCCGCAAAGGCATCCTGTTCAAATCCAGGAAACCCGACGGCATTCGTTACTACCGCGTGCGCCAGGTCCTGCAGATGCACGACTCCACCGCGGTCATGAACGATCCGCCGGCCGGCATGCTCGAAATGTGGAAAGAATACACGCGCACCGAGTGGCCCGAGGAATCCAGGGTGTTTCAAGCGCCGGTGCTGCGGGTGGTTCCGATCAACGTGAGTATCGAACCGAATGCACAAATCCTGGTCTCTGACGATGTCCGCAATCTGATTAACCAGGCTCGGAACATCGCGGTTGCCAAATGCTCATGCCGGGCGATCGACGGCTCCTGCGGACAGCCGGTGGAGGTGTGCCTGCAGCTCGATCGCGCAGCCGATTACTCGATCGAGCGCGGTACCGGCCGCAAGCTCGGCACCGAGGAAGCCATCCGCATGCTGGAGATGTGCGAGGACCAGGGCCTGGTGCACGTCGCCGAGAACAAGCAAGGCGTCGGGCACGTGATCTGCAACTGCTGCAGCGACTGCTGCATCAACTGGACCGCGATGAGAACCGGCGTGGGGAAATTCGCATCGCCCAGCCGCTTCCGCGCTGCGATCGACAGCGAAGAGTGCAACGGATGCGAGAAGTGCATCGACCGATGCATCTTCGACGCGCTGACGATGACGGACGACGGCAGCTATGCCACGGTCGACGAGGAGAAGTGCATGGGCTGCGGCGTGTGCAGGCCGGTTTGCATCCTCGACGCGATCGCGATGCAGGTGGTCAGGCCCCAGGATTTCGTTCCCGCGTAACGAGCCGCGATCGGGGTTCGGCGCGGCCGTCGCGGATCCGAAAGCACCATGCACGAGTTGCAGATCACCGAGCGCATCCTGGATGTCGTTCTCAAGCACGCCAGCGGGCAGGAGGTGAGCAAAGTCGTGCGCATCCACTTGAGGATCGGCGCGCTGTCCGACCTCGAGGATGAGTGGATCCAGCATTACTTTGACTACCTGAGCCGTGGCACTGTGGCCGAGAACGCGCAGCTTGCGATCACGCGGACAGGCGCAATCCTGTGCTGCAAGTCGTGCTCCTGCTCCTTCGAAGTCACGCGGGAAGAGTTGGGGCGCGCGCATTGTCCCGATTGCGGCGAGACGGGTCTGGAATTGGTCGCCGGCCGCGAGTACGTGATCGAGAACATGGAGGTCCTATGAGCGACGCCGTCAGGCTGATCGAGATCAAGGAAGAGATTCACGCCGACAACCAACGGGTCGCGCAAGGCCTGCGACGGCAACTCGAGGAAAAGAAAACCTTCCTGCTCAACGTGATGTCTTCGCCCGGCGCCGGCAAGACCAGCACTATTCTCAGGACCATTGAGGCGCTTCGCGACCGCTTCCGAATCGGCGTGCTGGAAGCCGATATCGACTCGATGGTCGATGCGGAGCTGATCGCCGCGCAAGGCATCAGCGCCGTGCAGTTGCGGACCGGGGGCTTCTGTCACCTCGACGCCGCGATGGTGGCCAAGGGCCTCGACGCGCTGGACCTCGACGCGCTCGATGTCGTGCTCATCGAGAACGTCGGCAACCTGGTTTGCCCGGCGGAGTTCGACACCGGCGCGGTGAAGAACGTGATGATCCTGAGCGTACCGGAAGGAGACGACAAGCCGCTGAAGTACCCGTTGATGTTCACCGTGAGCGATGCGCTGCTGGTCAACAAAATCGACTACCTGCCGTTTTCGGATTTCAACCTGGAGGCGATGCGGGAACGGGTGCTGAGGCTCAACCCGCATATCGAGATCTTCGAGATCTCGGCGAAGACCGGCCAGGGCGTCGAGCAGTGGGCCGCCTGGCTGAGCCGCGAAGCGAGCAGCTTCATCGCGCCGGCATCCGGCGCTGCGCGGCCGAGGATCGGAAAGTTCCTCAACGCTTCGCGCTGCTAGAGTTGAGCGGCGCCAGCATCTGTGCCGGCGCGAATCGTTACTTCTCGAACGATGGGCCCGCGAAGTCTCCCGGGATGACCGGCGCCGGACCGGAATTCTGTCCGAAGATTGCGCCGCCTGCGGTCAAGCCGCCATCGACGACCATCGCGGTGCCAGTTATCCACTCGGAATCGTCGCTGGCCAGGAACAGCGCCATCGCCGCGATGTCTTGCGGATGCCCCGCGCGCGGAATCGCCTGGACCAGCGCGAGGAACTGCTCCGCCACCGGCTCACCGCCGGGCACGTGGTTATTTATCAGCGGAGTATTGACGCCGCCCGGACAGATACAGTTGACGCGAATCCGATCTTTGCCGACTTCAAGAGCGACCGAGCGCGTCAGATTGATGACCGCCGCTTTCGCCGCGCTGTAGGCGTGCGGCCCCGCGCCGCCGCGAAGACCCGCGACCGACGCGGTCGAGATAATCGATCCACCGCCGAGCTTGCGCATCTCAGGAATCGCGAACTTCATTCCGAGAAAAACCGAGCGCAGCAATACCGCCAGGCTCTTGTCCCAATTCTCGACGGTGGTCTCGTCGATCGGCCCGACCGCGCCGCCAAGCCCGGCATTGTTATACATGATGTCGAGGCGGCCGAATTCCTTGACCGCGCGAGCGACGGCAGCCTTGACGTCCGCTTCTGCTGAAACGTCGGTTTTCTGAAAGACCGCGCGGCCGCCGTTCTCCTTGCAATCGCGAACCGCAGCCTCACCGCCTTCGACGTTCAAATCGGCGATCACTACCGCGGCGCCTTCGCCCGCGAACCGAATCGCAGTGCCCCGGCCAATTCCACTCGCCGCGCCGGTGATCACTGCGACTTTACCATCAAGTTTGCCCATCGTGGTGTCTCCTCTCACTTTTGCTCTTCGAGGCCCCGGACGTACGCCTTCATCGCGTCGATCGCCCAGTCGGTCGTCATCAGATCCATGAACAGGTTACGTTCGAGCTTAAGGCCGTCGGCTATCGGCGTCTGCGTTGCCGATCGCGCCAGGCGCTTGATGTGGGCCATCGCACGCGGAGACTGGGCCGCGAGCTGACCCGCCACTTCCATCGCTCGTTCCAGGGCCTTGCCATTCGCCAGCTCATTAACGACACCGAAGGCGGCCGCTTCGCGTGGCGTCAATCGTCGCCCAAGCAGCATCAACTCGAGCGCGCGTGCGGTGCCGATTACGCGCGGCAGGCGCTGCGTGCCTCCTCCGCCCGGCAAGATACCAACCGTCACTTCCGGGAGCCCCAGCTGATATGGGCCGTCTTCGACAATGCGAATATCGCAGCAGAGCGCGAATTCCAGTCCGCCGCCCATGCAGTTGCCATTGATCGCGGCGATGGCCGGCTTGGGCATCGCCTCGACGCGGTTGCAAGCCTTATCGAGTGAAAAGCTCTGTGGCTCGCTGCGCTCGTCGAACCTGACTCCACTGGCTCGCAGTTGCTCGGCGATCGATACCAGTTCCTGGACCGAGTAGTGCTGGATGAAAACCCCGGGCGACCCGCCGGTGAAGACCACCGCGCGGACGCTTTGATCGGATTCGATCTCGCGCGTGACCGCATCGAGTTCGTCTCCGGTCTGCGCGGTGAGATAAATCATCTCAGGCGTGCCGATCGTCACCAAGGCGATCCCCTGGTTCTTTACCATTTTTATGTGCTGCATTGGTTACTCCTCGCGCTGGTCGCTGATGCACCTCTGCCTCATAACACGATTTGCCGGTTCGCTCGATGATCGGGAATGACTCGTTTGCAGAGAGCAGTACGCATCATCTCAAAACCTGGTCCGGCCCAAATTCCTTCGCAAATCCAGACGGCCTCGCATAGCCTGAGGGGCGCGGAGGATCAAAGGTCATGAACGCTGAAGAGTTCCATCGGACGCGGAAATTCGCAGACACATCGTTTGGCCGTATCGCTTATGTCGAGCGCGGCTCGGGGCCGGCGGCGCTGTTCATCCACGGCTTTCCGCTCAACGGTTTCGCGTGGCGCGACTTGATTGGCGAACTCGGGATGGTACGGCGATGTATCGCGCCGGACTTGATGGCCTTTGGCTACACGGAAGTGGCGGGCGAGCAGGACCTGTCGTTCGCAGCGCAGGCGGAGATGATTGCGGCCTTTCTGGATGCGCTCGAGGTCGACAGGGTCGACTTGGTCGGCAATGACAGCGGAGGCGGCGTGAGCCAGATGCTTACGGCGAATCATCCGGCGCGGGTGCGCACGCTAACCCTCACCAATTGCGAGGTGCACGACCTTTGGCCCAACCGCATGCTGCAACAGCTCTTCGACCAGCTTCGGCAGCCAGGCGCGCTCGCGGCGCTGAAGATAGTAATCGATAATCCCGCGGCCGCGCGAGGTGCCTTTGGCGCCGCCTACGAGGATCCAGGCAAAATCCCCGACGAAGTGTTTCGAACCTACCTCGAACCGGTGCTCGCCACTGCGCAGCGCGCAGATCTGCTGCGGCGATTCCTACGGGCCGCGGAGACCGATCGCGAGCAGCTGATTTCCGCGGCGCCACGGCTGAAACAGCTGCGCGTGCCGATCCAGGTAATCTGGGGCGATGCGGACCTGTTCTTCGACGTTGAGCCCTCGCTGAACTGGCTTCGGCAGAATCTTCCGACGCTAAGCAAGGTGACGGTGGTACCTCAGGCAAAGCTGTTCTTTCCCGAAGAACATCCCAAGCTGGTGTGCGAGTTACTGGAACAGTTCTGGCGATCCGATCCGTAAGGCCGGCGACACCACGGCGGACCATACCAAAACTATGGACTTTTCGCCGCTTTGGGAGCTTTTAGTAGCCACAGGCAATCTCGAGCTGCGACGACGGCGTTTCATGAGAGCGATCCGAGCATCAAAAGTGAGTGTGAAAAGCTGGACCGAGAGGCCCAATCAACTCAGGAGGCTACTATGGCCAGCATCGACTACGAAGTGGAGCTGAGCGACGCAGAGCGAGCCGCTCGCGAGACGGTTCACAGATTTGCCGAGACGGTCATGCGGCCCGCGGGCGTGGCGCTCGACGCGATGGCGGACCCCCGAGACGTCATCGCCAAGGACTCCATCCTCTGGGAGGTGTTCGAGAAACACCGCGCGCTGGGCCTCGACGATCTCACGGCTCCCAACAGCGACCTGGCGCCCGCACAGCAGGCGAGACTGCGCTGCATCATCAGCGAAGAGCTGGGCTGGGGCGATGCGGGGCTGGCAATCAGCTTCGGCGTCGCCGGCTTCCCGCGGATGATGGCCCAGATGTCCGGGAAGCCCGAGCTGGTCGAGCGCTTCAGCGCCGACGACTGCATCGGCTGCTGGGCGGGCACCGAGCCGGACCACGGCAGCGACCTGATCTATTACATGAACCGGCAGGACGTCGAGCAGCCGGGCCGGCCCAACTGTATCGCGCGCAAGGACGGCGACTCCTTCGTGCTCAGCGGACAGAAGGCGGCCTGGGTCTCCAACGGGACGATAGCCAAGGCGGCCGCGATGTTCTGTGCCGTCGACATGGGTGACGGGAAACGGGCAGACGCCGGGTTCCTGGTGCCGCTCGATGTCCCCGGCGTGTCGAAGGGCAAGCCGCTGAACAAGATCGGACAGCGCGCGCTGAATCAGGGAGAGATCTTCTTCGACCACGTGCGCATCCCTGCCGAGTACATGGTGATCCCGCCGGATGCATACGGGTTCGCGACCGAGATCATCCTGAGCAACGCGAACGGGGGGATGGGCTCGATCTTCGTCGGCGTGGCGCAGGCCGCGCTCGACCTGGCGGTCGGCTACGCCAAGCAGCGCGTGCAGGGGGGAGTGCCGATCTTCCAGCACCAGAACGTGAAGATGCGCCTGTTCAAGATGTTCCGGCAGGTCCACGCAGCCAGGGCACTGAGCCGGCAGGTGACGCTCTACAACTCGATCAACGTACCCCCGCAGCTGCACCTGGCAGTCGCTTCGAAGGTCACGTCGACGAACACGGCCTTCGAGGTGGCGAGCAGCGCGCTGCAAATCTTCGGGGGCAACGGGCTCTCCCGCGAGTACCCGATCGAGAAGCTGCTGCGCGACGCCCGCGCTTCGATGATCGAGGACGGCTGCAACGATCTCCTGAGCCTGGTAGCCGCTGAGAGCCTGTGAGTGGGCGAGTCAACTACATGGAAGCCGTAAGTGCGCAGCGCGCATGAACCCCGAAACATCTTTACTAAATCAACGGAGGAGCAAATGACGGATCCATTTCCACGCGAGGTATACGTGGCGGGCGTCGGGATGACGGCGTTCGGCCGCCACGAGGGCAAACACGTCGCCGAACTCGGACAGCAGGCGGTGAAAGCGGCGCTGGCTGACGCCGGCCTCGATTACGCCGCCGTCGAAATCGCCTACTGCGGACATGTGCAGCAGGGCGTGACCGCCGGCCAGAAGGTGCTGTACGGCGTCGGCATGACCGGCATCCCGATCTTCAACGTCGAGAACGCGTGCGCCAGCGGCACCAGCGCCCTGCGCGCCGCCGCGATGGCGGTTGGGTTCGGGATCGCCAAGGTGGCGCTGGCGGTCGGCTTCGAAGTGATGGGGCGCGGCGCCATTCCCACGGGGGGCGACGAGCGGCTCGAAGCGCTGGCACGCGCGGGGGCGCCGGCGATGCCCTCGATGTTCGCCAGCCTGTTTCAGCAGCACTCGCAACGCTACGGCACCACCGTCGAGCAGATGGCCATGGTGTCGGTGAAGAACCGCAGGTACGGCGCGATGAATCCGCGGGCGCAATTCCATGACCCGGTCGGGATCGATGACGTGATGCGATCGCGGGTAGTCGCGCCGCCGTTGCGCTTGATGATGTGCTGCCCGACGAGTTCGGGCGCGGCAGCCGCAGTGATCACCAGTGGTGACGTCGCGCGCGCGACGCGCCGCCCAATCCGCATGGTAGCCTCCGCGCTGCAATCCGACCCGGCGCTCAACGGCGCCGATTCGCTCGCCGGCATCACCGAGATCAACAGCCGGGTGATGCGCGCCGCGTACGAGCAGGCAGGGATCGGGCCCGATCAGCTCGACTGCGCCGAGGTACACGACTGTTTTTCCATCGCGGAGATCATCCACTACGAGAATCTCGGCCTGTGTGCGCGCGGCGAGGGTGGCCGCTTTATCGAGCAGGGAATGGCCAAGGCGCGCGTCCACGTCAGCACCAGCGGCGGCCTGCTGGCCAAAGGACATCCGCTGGGCGCTACCGGGATCGCGCAAGCCGTCGAGGCGGTCGAGCAGATGCGCGGTGAATCCGGTGAGCGGCAGGTATCGAACGCCCGCATCGCGCTCACCCATTGCCAGGGCTTCGGCGGCGCGGCCGGGGTTCACATCTTCGCCGCGTAAATGAGGTCACATGGAAGCAACGATACGCTCGAAGGAGCAAGCATGAGATCAGTTTTGCTACCGGGGCGGCGATGATGGGCGAGAATTACTGGCAGTGGGATTCGTGCAAGTGGGGCACGCACCGGGTCAATTGCTTGCCGGGCAGCTGCCCGTTTCGCGTCTACATGCGCGACGGCAGGGTCGTGCGCGAAGAGATTTCCTGCACCCTTCCCGGGTTCGAGGATCCCGACTTCCGCCTGCCCGACAGCAATCCGCGCGGATGTCAGAAGGGCTACCAGCATTCGCGCTCGATGTACGGCCCCGACCGGCTGCTGTATCCGATGAAGCGCAAGGGGGAACGGGGCAGCGGCCAATGGGAGAGGATTTCATGGGAACAGGCGTTCGAGGAGATCGGCGCCAAGCTAGCCGATATCATCGAGCGTTACGGACCGCAGTCGATCGTGGGTGACGGCGGCACCAACGGCCCCGGAGCGTTGCGCGGCGGCGGCGAAGGTTCGATGCCGGGCTTCGTCGGACGTCTGGGCGGCGTCAGCCTTGACGTCAACTTCCTCATCGGCGACTTCAACCCCGGCCAATATCTCAGCTTCGGCCAATCCCAGCACAGTCCGGGAATGGAGAACTATTTTGTTGCCGACACGCTACTGATCACTCAGGGCAACCCGGTTTACTCGATGATCTCCGAAATCCACTACACGCTGGAGGCGCGTTATCGCGGAGCGAAGGTCGTGGCAATCCTGCCTGACAAGAATCCGAGCGCGCAGTTTGCCGACATGTGGCTGCCGATCAACTGGTCGGCGGACCCGGCGCTGTGGCTTGGCGTCGCCAAGATCCTGATCGACCGCGGGTGGATCGACACGGAGTTCGTCAAGGAGCAGACCGACGCTCCGGTGCTTGTGCGCAGCGATAACGGCGCCTTTCTGCGGGAATCGGACCTGCGCGAAGGCGGCGACGCCGAGCAGTTCTTCATACTCGACAGCGCCAGCGGCGAACTCGAGCCGCTGCCCAAGGGCACGCTCGCGATGGCATGCGATTACGCGCTCGAGGCCGAACTCAATGTGACTCTGAAGGACGGCAGGCAGCTTGCCGTGACAACCGTCTTTTCGATCCTCAAGCGACGAGTGGCGGAATACACGCCGGAGAAGGTCCAGGAAATCTCAGGGATTCATCCCGAGCAGCTCACCAAACTGGCGGAACTGGTCAAGCCGCCCCGCAAGGTGTTCTTTGCTTCGATTGCCAACGCGGGAAAGCTTTACCATGGCGATCTGCTCGAACGCTCGTACTGCTACATCCTGGCCCTGACCGGCAACGTCGGCAAACCCGGCACAGGTATTCTGGGCTGGTCGGCGGGCACGGAAGCCGTCGCCGGTTCGGCCTTCGTCGGCGCGATGCCGCAGCAGTTGCTGGAGGCGCCCGACCCGATCATGACGGCGATCGACCTCTCGCAGAAGCTGCAAGAGAATTACCGCACGCACTTCAAAATGGATCCGACGATGCCGCCGGCCGAGGCGGCGCTGGGCGTGATGCGCGAGGGGATGCGGTCGTCGGGCACGCTGGGGCCGCCGGTCTTCCTGTGGCTTTACCACGCCGGCTACAGCGAGGTGTGGGACAAGCACCTTGACGATCCGAACGCGCCGCGCAAGATCAGCGAATATGCCCAGCAAGCGGTGGCCAACGGATGGTGGAAGGGGTTCGAGCGCCCGGCGCGCGACGTCCCACCCAGGGCGATGCTGGTTTCGGGAGGGAATCCGCTGCGACGGCATCGCGGCGGCATGAACACCTATCTCAAGAACCTGTGGTTGAAACTGGAACTTGCGGTGGTGGCCGATTCCCGCTGGAGCACGAGCGGGCTTTACGCGGACTACGTGCTGCCGGCCGCGTCGTTCTACGAGTACGCGGAAATGCGCCTCTCGCTTCCGGTAAGCCGCCTGACTGCTTTTACGGACCAGAGTGTGCCGATGCTCGGTGAGTCGAAGACCGACCGCCAGATCGTACTGGGGCTGCTGCAGCAGGTTCAGGCTAACCTGCTGGCGCGCGGAGTCGAGCGCTACAAATCCGGCGGCGGGGAAATCGTCGTGCGCGAGCTCGAGTGGCGTGCCACGTCCGGCAATCGGTACGGCGACAGCAACCAGGACGAAGAACGACTTTTGGACGACACCTATCGCGCCATGGGACAGATGGGATGGTTCACGAGCGTGGACGGGGAAGATCTGAACCTGGCCAACCTGCGCAAGAACGGCATGGCATGGCTTAGCGGCCGGCCCAGCTGGCATGCGAGCGTGGTGCAGAACGCCGACATGGTACCGGGGCAAATCCATGCGCCGTTCCGCGACCAGGTGGAGCGCAAGGTCCCCTATTCAACCACCACGCGCAGGATACAATTCTACATCGATCATCCGTGGTTCGTCGAAGCGGACGAGCACCTGGTGCGCTACAAGCAACCGCCTAACATCGGTGGCTCGCAACCGGTGCGACTTACGGGTGGCCATCTGCGCTGGAGTATCCATTCCAACTGGGTCGTGTCCGAAGAGATGCTCAAGCTGCATCGCGGAGAGCCTTTCGCCTTCGTCAATGATGAAGCTGCCAAGGCCAGGGGAATCGCCGAGCACGACTACATCCGCGTCTTTAACGATTACGGATCGTTCATCGTCAGGGCGAAGCTGAGCGCGTGCACGCGGCCCGACCAGCTCGTGATTTACCACGCCTGGGAGCCCTATCAGTACCCGAACTGGATGCCACATGACGGGATTGAGCCGGGTCCTCCCAAGGGCCTGCACTTTGCCGGCGGCTACCGTCACTTCGAGTACACGCTGTGGAATTGGGCGCCGTCGCAGTCTGACCGGCAGACCAACGTCGACTTCGAAAAGGCCGATCAATTCGGGTAACAAGCGACAGACGGCGATGGTCGGCGAGCCGGACCCGCGATGCGACCTATATGCCTACGCCTTAGACTCTGCGGCAGTTGAGAATCCCTGTGTCGGCTTCGCGACAGCGTCTGACTATGAATCGGTTTTCGCCGCAGTGGAAATTTAATTGAAACAAGTCCCGCCTCCCGCATCGGTTCCCATTCAGTCCTCGAAGCAATCGCAAGAGCGCCGGCTCATCTTGCTCGCCTACTCATGTATGTTGGTCCAAGGAATCAATGCCGGCTGGATGGGCCCTTTTCTTCCCGAGATTTCGCACGTCGTACAGGTACCGATCGACAACGCGGGCTTAATCGTCAGCGCCACCGCCGCCGGCTTTCTGGCCGCGTTGCTCGCCGCTGGCGAGACGAGCCATCGATGGAGTGCGCAGAACACCCTCACTGCCTCGATGCTTCTGGTGAGCGGCGGGCTGTTCGGTCTCAGCATTGCTTCCGCGCTGCCGGGCCTGCTATGCGCTGCGTTCGTAGCCGGGCTTGGCTACGGCGCCGTCGAGGTCGCCAGCAATGCGATGGTCGTCGATCTGAATCGCGATCGGCTGGCCGCGGCGCTCAATTATCTTCATCTGATGTTCGGCGTAGGGGCTTTGCTGGGACCAATCATCGCGGGCTTCGCGCTCTCGAACCATCTCCGCTACTCGATCGTGTTCGGCGCCGGCGCGGCATTTTCGGCGTTGATCGTTATCCTGCTCATCACCACTCCCACCATCGAGACCCGCATGATTGCCGTGCGTGGCGACGGATTCATCCCAATGCTGACGCGCCCGCTGATCTGGGTTGTCGGGGCGGTCCTGTTTCTCTACGTCGGCACCGAAACCGGGATCGGAGCGTGGCTGTTCTTATATCTTCGCACCGCCGGCGCGCTCAGTGTGGCCCTTGCCTCATGGGGCGTGTCACTTTACTGGGCCGGTCTCATCGGGGGACGCTTGATTGGTGGACGCCTTGCCCACCACATTCCTGCGCGAGAATTCACGATGCTGGCAGCCGCGGTCTCTGCCGCGGCCCTGGTCGTTTTGATCGCGGCGCCCACGATACGGGTTCTCGCCGCGCCGATGATCGTTCTGATTGGACTGGGTTATGGCCCGATATTCCCGAACATGATTGCGGTCGGCGCGGCGCGCTTTCCTTCAGAAGTCGGACGGATGACGTCGATCGTCGTCGCAGGCGGCGCACTGGGCGGAATATTCGTCCCATGGATCATGGGCCATGCGATCGTGGTGGCAAGTCCGCGCGCCGCCATGGAATTCGCGCTCGGCATCACCGCCTTGATGGCGCTGATCTCCATCGCCGGACTCCGCGCCCGCCGCCAGCCGTAGCGGGTAAGTCGGTTGATGTACGGTTGTGGCTACTCAAAACCTGAACCGTGAGGTATTGATGATGCAGCCCGCCAAGGGTGCGAATGACCGCGATGCTGCCGAGCTGTAGAGTACGGCGCGAGGCTTCAAGGAGAGGAAGGATAAAGGCGTGACCATCGAGGCGGTGATTTGGGATTTAGGCGGCGTTTTCACGAGCTCCCCGTTCGAGGCCTTCAACCGCTTTGAGGCTCAACGCGGCCTGCCCAGGGACCTCATCCGGACCGTCAACACCACTAATCCCGATTCCAACGCCTGGGCGCTGTTCGAGCGTGGCGAAATCGATGGCGCCGGCTTTGACCGGAAATTTTTGGAGGAAACGACCGCGCTCGGTCACCCGGTGCGCGGAGCCGAAGTTTTGCCCCTGCTTTCCGGCGAGGTGCGGCCGCGGATGGTCGAGGCGCTGACCATCTGCAAGCAGCGTTTCAAGGTCGGTTGCATCACCAACAACATGGTCCATGGTCACGGACCAGCCATGGCGACAAACCCCGAGAGCGCCTCGCGCGGCGGCGGGATCATGCAGCACTTCGACGCAATCATCGAAAGCTCGAAGGTCGGCGTGCGAAAACCCGACCCGAGGATCTACCTGATGATGTGCGAGCAGCTTCGAGTAGAGGCCAAGGCTTGCGTCTACCTGGACGACCTGGGAATCAACTGCAAGGCAGCGGCGCAGCTTGGGATGGTGGCGATCAAGGTGGTAAGCGAGCCCCAGGCTTTGGCCGACCTCGAAGGCGCGACCGGACTGAGCTTCCCAAAAAATTAGAATCGCTTCTGATCGCTCCCGGTCGCTGATGATTGTCCTACGCCGCAGGTCCCTGTCGCGGTTGCGGCGCGCGGCGCATCATCGGCTGAGCAACCCCGCGTCGATCACGAACTGGGAGCCCGTGATGAATCGCGCCTGCTGCGAGGAGAGAAAGACCACCGCAGCAGCCACGTCTTCGGGCTCGATCCACGGCACCGGGAGGAGATTGCCGGCGGAGCGCTCGGCGATTTCCAGCGGCGTACTCCCCTCGAGCGACGCCAGGCCGTCATTCATTGGCGTGTTCACGCCGGTGGGATGAATCGAAACCACGCGAATTTTGTGCGGCGCCAGTTCGATCGCCCACGACTTCGTCAATCCGACCAGTCCCCACTTGGAGGCGGCATAGTGACTTAACCGCGCCATGCCGCGCAGCCCTGCAACTGACGAGTTATTGATGATCACGCCCGACTGGCGGGAAATCATCTGCGGGATCACGTTCTTCGCCACCAGCCACGCGCCCTTGAGATTGATGTCGAGCATCGCGTCCCACGCTTCCTCGCTGAGCTCTTGGGCGAGGCCATAGGCGCAGATGCCCGCGTTGTTGAACAGGATGTCGATTCGTCCGAAAGTCTCGATCGCCTCCCCGACGGCGGCGGCCACGGCGCGAGCGTCACGCACGTCGGCGACGAGCGCGAGAGCGCGCACGCCGAGGCTCTGAATCTCGGCCGCAACGGAGTCGAGCTCGTGGGCGGTTCCAAGCGCGTAACCGGGGTAAGCCAGTTGCCTCGCCACGTCCAGCGCAGCGATGTGAACGCCCTCGCGGGCGAGCGCGATGGCGCAGGCGCGGCCCTGACCGTGAGCGGCCCCGGTAATAAGCGCCACTTTATCTCGAAGGTCGTCGTACATGATGCGCTCCCGAAGGATTTCCGCCGAATGATGCGCCGACTGGAGGCATTCAGCCGCCGGCGGGGGTACCCTTGCGCCGAAACGGCTGGAGATATCCGTCCAGATCGACGCGCAGTGCGTTGTTGAAGACGTTGGTCGCGATCATGACTGCGCCGAACGCCGTAAGCTCGACGATCTGCGCGGGCTTAAGAAAAGTCTCAAGCCGCGCGTAGAGCTCGTCGCTCACGCGATTGGCGTCGACGACAAGCTGGCGGCCGTAGTCGACCACCGCGCGCTCGGTCTCGTTGAGCTGCAGCGAATCGGGGTCTTCGCCGGCTTCGATGAGCAGGCGGCGGAAGAAGGTGGAACAGATAAGGCAATCGGTCTGGGCGGAGATCGCGTGGACGAAAAGCGTTGTGGCGCGTTCGCCGAGGAAGCGCGCGACCGCGTCATGCAGCGGATACCACTGCATCAGCGCCTCCAGCGCGATCGGCGAGTGCGCCAGCGTGAGCTTCATGTTGGTCACGCGCCCGTGCGCGAGGCGCTGGCGTTGCAACTCCTCGCGCGCGGCCGGTTGGGCCTGGGCTTCTGAAATCGGCGGTACGCGGCTCATGTCGTCCTGCGCAATGACACGGCGTTCTTCACGGAGTCACCATCCTCGATCTCGCATCAGCATCATCGTGTCTCGATTGCCGGTCAACCGATCGGTTCAGGCGCGACTGCTCAGTCACATACGCACGTCGAACACAGCCGTGACTGCTGTGCGCTGGAGTAACTCAGCCCTGCCGAGGGCGCGCCGAACGAATTGCCCGCTCCTATACCTTGCGCGGCCCCGGGGAGTGAGCCAAGCGAAGAGGACGATCCTGAACTCTGCGCCACTCCGGGAAAGCCGAAGGATTTGGCGGCACCCGCGTTCTCCTGCGCCCCAGGCATCGGCCCGAAAGAATTACCGGCACCAACGCCGCCCGCCGCTCCGTAGGACGGAGGCCTTCCCTTGTTGTAGGAGATGCAGGCACCGCTCGCGCTATGGCTGGCGCTAAGGTACCCAGCGGCGGTCACTTGGCCCATCCAGTGAGTAGGCTCACCAGGACCCCAACAGGAGCAGTTGAACATTCGCGCTCCGGGGGTCGAATAGGCGGCGGGCAGCGACGGTACCGGAATTGCGATTGGCGCAATCGCGGTGCTAACCGGGGCCGGCAGTTGGGCTGGAGGGCCGGGCGGCAGGGGAGGCACCACCAGCGGATTGGTAGCAGGTAGCTGAGCCCATGCGACGGAGGCCAGCATCAGCGCCAGTGCGAGCACCGTTATGGACTTAAGTACAGTCATAGCCCTGTTTGCCGGCATGGTCATCGGCTCGGGTTCAAAAGCGCGAGTACCATGGCGACTGACGCGGGTTCTGCACCTGGAAGTCGATGTTGAACTGCCCGAACAGCGTGCCTTCAGCATGCCACAAGGCCAGGCGCGCGTTCTCCAAGCCGACATCGGCCTGAACCTCGTTGCCCTGCGCGGTTACCAGATTGCTTTGGTACTGTAGAAGCGTGTTGGTGGTTGCCATGCCGACGCGGAATTGGGCCTGAGTATCGTGCAGACTCTGTGCCGCGTAAGCGGTGGCCTCCCGGGTGGCGTCGACCTGCTCCTCGTAGGCGCGCAAATTGGCAAGCGCACTTTTGACCAGCAAAACCGCCTGGTAGAGCGCCTGCCGATACTGCATCCGGGCCTGATCATACGAGACATGAGCCTGCGCCAGAGCGGCTTTCGCGGCGGCATTGTCCAGCGGCATCGAAAAGCCCAGGACCGCGGCATAGTCATAAAATTTGAAATCGAACAGGCTGTTCAACGCCGTGCCGTAGTCGCCGCCAAAGGGAAGCTCGGCCGCATTGTCGGTTCCCGGTTTTGTAATGGGTCCATTCGGGTCATAGCAGTTGGCGTAGGCGGGTATCGTGCCGGAGGCGGTACATTTGGAGTTACCGGCCTCTGATGTTATGCCGATCTGCACGCCCAGATTGAGCGATGGCAAGGTCTGATTTTCCGCGTATTTGACTTGTATCAACGCGCTGCGAATCGCTTCGCGCAGCCCGGCCAGTGCGGGGCTGTCTTCGAGCATCGCCTTGAACGCGTCATCGTCGGTCTCGAGTGGTCCGAACTTGGTGTCGGGTTGCTGCAGCGGCTCGATTTCGGCGGCAAGCATCGCGCCGGAGTGGTTGAGCGCCACGTCCTGGCGAAGCGTAGTGCGGGCGATCTCGAGGCCGGCACGGGCTGCGGATAGGTTTGCCCGCGCGGTGGCGGCGGCCGACATAGCCTCGGACAGGTTCACCGCAGCCATCATACCGAGCCGGACATTGTTGCCGTTAACCCGCACCAGATCTGTGTTGAACTTCAAGGCTGAATCAGCGACCTGCAAGCTCTGCTCGGCCCCCACTACACCCCAATAGTCGTTACCGATGCGCTGAACGAAGTCGTTGACCGATGAAGCATAGTTCCATTGTGAAGAGCGCTGCGCCGACTCGGCCAGGCGGACATTAATCGTGGCAAACTGCCAGCCGAAATTCTGCGATAGCGGCTGCGACAGCGACATTACCATGGTGGGCGTATATACGGGATTGACCGGGCTGAACCCGGAATTGGTCAGCTCGCGATCGTTGTTGAAGGTAATGCCCAAAGTGCCGTTGCTCCCGGAAAGCACTTTGCTCATCCCGAAGTTCCAATCGTAGAACTTCCCCACGTCGGTAATGGAGCCTGGGTTTTGAAACGGCGAAGAGACTGGCGTGACTTCCTTCTCCGTATCTATTTGCGAGCTTAGCTGGGGGTCGAACACGGCGTTCGCCGCCTTGACGCTCTCGGTCGCCGCAACCGGGTCCAACGACACCGACTGCAGGCCGGGATTATTCTCAAGCGCCAGGTAGATAGTCTCTTTGAGACTGAGCTTATGCTCCTGATTGTCCTCGATCCGGGGGAAGTAGTCGCGTGCTAAATCCTCGCGGCCGGGAACCCATTGGCGAGCGAGCATATCAGGCAGCGACAGGATTGGATTAGTTTCGAACTTGTGCGCCGCCTGCGAAGTAACGCTGACATCGACGGGCGGCGCCGAGTTTTGTGCTCCGACCGAGCTGGTTTGATTTCCCGAGCTAACTGGATTCCCGGTACTCGCTTTTGCACTTGCCGGCTGCGCCTGGGCATACACCAGTGGGATCGTCGTCGCCATCAGGCCGGCGGCTACGAGGGCAAATGACCCGGCGATGCCTGCCTGCAACCGCCAAAAGCTGCGTGAACCTTTGGCGACGACCGCAGCGTCGCGTCGCCGTATTTCCCCGATACGTAAGTGCGCCAGGACGATCGTCGCCCGCGCCCGCGCTCGCGCGCTCGAGTTGCCGATAACGATGGCCAAGCGTGAAATGGCGGGAACATACAGGAGCATCGCCAACGGCCACAGCAGCGGCGAGGCCGACGCGATTCGACGGATTGCACAGATTGCATCAAGTAGCGCCGCACCTATGGAAGCAGAATGCAATTTCTTCATTTGGTTGGGCTCGCGAGAACTTGTCGACCTCATCGAAGGAACCGCGCAAGGTAACAGCGACGCGCAGTTCCAGCAGAGTTGATGCATTTGACGAGCGCCGCGATGTCAGATCGCAGCACTTGCGGCCCATTTCGCCCCCGTACCCTCAACATACAGCCTCACCAATCCGGATGAATTAGAGACGTGGCGCCTCGGCAAAGGTTACACCGGTTTTCCATGCGCACTTCAGCGCGAGAACGCGGCTGGCGTCAAGTAGCAGCGGGGTTCGCCGGGCGTTGCGTGCCCGCCAGACGCGAAACCGTCCGCTTTTTTCCGGCTGTCGATGCTCAAAACCTAATCCGCGCGCGCGGCGACCGCAAAGGATAGTCTATGGCGGATCGCATGAGAACCGGCTCGAAATTTGCGTTTGCAGATGACCCGGTGTTGGTGCGAATCTGAATCAGGATCCAGAACGGAAATCCTGGCTTACTAGGGGCGCCGATTCGTTTCGCCATTTGGGGGAGGGAACAAATGATAGTCGAAGAGGCTGATACAAAGGCGCGTACTCGCCGTTTACTGGCGAGCGCCTTGGTGTTGCTGGCGCTAATCGCCTTGAACGGATCGTCCGCGCTCGCCGAATCGCCCACGGCCAAACGGCGCGTCATTCCAGTAGAGATCAGTAAGGGCCAGAACTACACCATAACTGGCGTAAAACAAGATGCGACCGCCCCGAAGGTGGTCAGCAATCCCAACGCGCTCGTGGTGCAAAATGCCCCGGGCAGGATCGAATTAGTGGGCGCCGATGGCGGCACTTGGAAACTCGACGTGACGCTCGCTACGGGAGAAGAAGTTACCTATGTGGTGACCGTGAAGGCCGCAGCGCCACCTCAAGGTTCTCTCAATCCAGTCGCTGCGCCGACCGTCATTCCATAATCATAGGACCCGGCAAACCCCATATCAGTGATGGCCTGCGCATCAGGATCGGTGCATACCTTCACCAGTGCGGGCTGACCGCGTTTTAGGGCTCGCGGTCAGTTTCCGAAGTCCCAGCCTTCCCCAGAGTGATACCGGCCCAGCACGTTCTTCGCGATCAGGATCCGGTGGACCTCGTCCGGGCCGTCGGCTAGCCGCAGCGTCCTGGCACCCTGGTACATGGCGGCAAGCGGCAGATCGCCCGAGACGCCCGCCGCGCCCCACACCTGGATCGCGCGGTCGACCACCCGCTCGTAGGCCGACGGGACGAAGATCTTGATCGCCGAGATGTCCGTGCGCGGGTCGGTGCCGCTGTCCATGCGCTCGGCGCAGTGGATGGTCATCAAGCGCGCCGCCTGGATATCGATGTAAGAGTCGGCGATGAAGCCCTGGATGAACTGCTTGGTCTCGAGCTTGCCGCCGTGCACCTCGCGCATCGTGGCGCGCTCGACCATCAAGTCGAAGGCCCGCCACATCTGCCCGATCGAGTTCATGCAGTGATAGACGCGCCCCGCTCCGAGGCGATCCTGCGCCGCCTGATGGCCCGAGCCGGCCTGGCCGAGCTGGTTAGCCATCGGCACGCGCACGTCGTCGTAGGTTATCTCGCAGTGGTCGCTCGGCCGGCCCCAGATCTCGATGCCGCGCACGATGCGAACGCCCGGCGTGTCCTTGGGCACGATGATCTGCGTCATGCGGCCGTTGTCGTCGCCCTTACCACCGGTGCGGCACATGACGATGAGGAAGTCGGCGCGAAACCCGTTGGAGGTGAACCATTTGTGCCCGTCGATCACCCACTGGTCGCCCTCGCGGCGTGCCGTGGTCTTGATCGACCGCGGATCCGAGCCTGCGGAGTCGGGCTCGGTCATTGAGAAGCCGGACTCCATCTTGCCCTCGGTGAGCGGCACCAGCCACTTGCGCTTCTGCTCCTCGGTGCCGTACTTGAGCAGGATCTGCTGGTTGCCCGAGTTGGGCGCGACCACGCCGAAGAGCGCCGCCGCTCCCATACTGTAAGCCAACACCTCGTTCATGTACGCATGCTCGAGGAAGCCCAGCCCGGCGCCGCCATACTCCGGCGGAAGATGCGGCGCCCAGAGGCCCGCCTGCTTCACCTTCTCCTTGATCGAGTCGCGCAGCTCCCGAGCGCTGCGCCGCTCCTCGTCCGTGGCGCCGTCGCGCCATCCCGCCCAGAGCTTGCGCTCGTTGGGCATGATTTCGCGGTTGATGATTTGCGCCGTGAGCGCGCGGATCTGGTTGATCCGGGCGTCGAGCGTCGGGATGGGTTTCACGTTCATATTCATGATGTCTTCCTCTGTGGGCTCAAGCCTAGCACCGCGCCACCGCGGCCAAAACTTGTCCCGCTCGCCTTGGGATCAATGGCCACACTCCACAGGCTCGTTGAAGCGCTCATAGCATCCGGCGTTGCCGCACGAATGCACCGAGGAAAATAATTGAGCGCGTCGGGTCATCGAAGAGCGGCACTCGTTGGGCTCACCGATGGCGATGCCCACGCGTACACAAGTCTTCCACTACTGAACGAATCAGAAAAATACAAGAACTCACATACGACGGCAGCTAGGCTCCGATGCGCTGCGGTATGAACTCGCCCGGGAAAGATGACACGCACGCCATGACGTGCGTGATCGCATCGGTATCGTATTCGTCGCCCGATCGGTAGGTTTCGAAATAGGAGTTCAATCGCGCGCCGCGCTCCGGCCACGCCTCAGCGGCCTGCACGCCGACCGAGACGCCGAAGTTGGTGAAGGCAAATTTCACCGAATCCGCTCCCGGCTCGCGGCAGAAGTAGCCGGGCGGATCGATCCACATCCGGTCAAGTATCGCGAGACTCCGCTCGCGCTGAACGCGCGCCCATTCTTCCTCGGGGAAGAAGCACGTCATCCACAGCATCATTCCAAGACCCAGGTCTTGAGTGATGACCAGGTTTTCGTAGCTTCGTTCGACGATGATTTTCATCTGCTGGATCTCGTCTGCAAGCGTATCTTCGTCAAGCAGCCGGTAAACGATGTATCCATGGAACGGATCGAGCGAGCCCGGTCCGAAACCTGGATATGGTCCGCTCAAGTCTTCGAGCATTTTCCAGCGCACGCCTCGGCCCGGGATCACGAAAGCGGGATGGATGTCCTTCACCAGTTGGATCGCTTTAGTGCGATATTCGGGAACTATCCTGCCCAGTCGCGATAGCGCGAAAACCCACATCGCCAGATAGTGAAAGTACTGGCCGTCACGATCCGCGGCCTCGCCGATTCGCAAGCCGCGCGGGCGTCCCAGCACACGCTCGACGTCTGCGACGACCCGCTGAGCTTCGTCGAGGAACTTGCTCTGCCCCAGTTCGTGGTAGAGCGAAACCAACAGAACGACGCCGAAAGCGTCGGTCCATAGGTATCGCATTCCATTGGGCCAGATGCGTTGTTCGCGCATCCAGTCGAGCTTGCTCAATACTTTTCTGACATTCGCGGTCATGTCGTATGCCCGGAATTATTTTCGTGGACCTGTGATAATCCCATTCGTCTGTTCCGATCCTGAATCGACACGCGGACCAAGGATACGAATCAACTCGTCGGAACCGACAGTCTCCTCGCGCAGCAGCGCTTCTACCAGCCGATCCAGCCGCTCTCTCGAGTCCGTGAGGCAACGGCGGACGCCGTCGTGGGTCTCCTGGAGCAGACGCGAGACTTCATGGTCAATCAGGGCCGCGGTCGCTTCGCTGTAATCGCGTCCCTGCGAAATCTCGTATCCGAGGAAAGGTTGCTGCTCGTCGGTCTTGAAAGCCACGAGTCCGAGCTTGCTCATCCCCCAGCGGGTCACCATGCGGCGAGCCAAACGCGTAGCTTCCACCAGATCGTTCTCGGCGCCGGTGGTCACCTCGTCGAAGACGATCTCCTCCGCAGTGCGTCCGCCGAGCATCACTGCCAGCCGGGCCTTCAGATAGGACAGGTTCAGGTTGTGGCGCTCTTCGCCCGGGATCTGCTCCGTCATCCCGAGAGCCTGTCCGTGCGGCACAATCGTCACCTTGTGCACCGGATCCGCCGCCGGCGTCATCCACGCGACCACTGCGTGTCCGCACTCGTGATAGGCGACGACGCGCCGCTCGCCTGGATTCACCAGGTGTTGTTGCGCCGCACCCATCCGAACCTTGTCTTCACTCTCTTCGAAATCGGCCATGGTAACCGCCGGACGATTATTTCTTGCCGCGGTAAGCGCGGCCTCATTGCAAAGGTTCGCCAGGTCCGCCCCGCTCATGCCTATCGTGCTGCGCGCGAGAGTGGGCAGATCCACATCGCCGGAGAGTCGGAGCCTGCCCGTGTGGATGCGCAGGATACCTTCACGCCCTATTTTGTCTGGAAGACCAATCACTACCTGGCGATCGAAACGTCCCGGCCGCAGCAGCGCGGGATCGAGAACGTCGGGCCGATTGGTCGCCGCCAGAATGATGACCTCGAGCCGCTCGTCAAAACCGTCGAGTTCGCCCAATAGCTGGTTGAGCGTCTGTTCGCGCTCGTCGTTCACGGTGCCCAGGCCGGCGCCGCGTCGGCGTCCAACCGCGTCGAGCTCATCGATAAACACGATCGACGGCGCCGCCGCTTTGGCTTGCTGGAAGAGATCTCGTACGCGGCTCGCTCCCACGCCGACGAACATCTCGATGAACTCGGCGGCATTGAGGCTGAAAAATGGGACCCCGGCCTCGCCTGCCACCGCGCGTGCCATAAGAGTTTTGCCGGTTCCCGGCGCTCCGACCAGCAGCACGCCTTTGGGAATTCGTGCCCCCAAGTCGTGGTACTTTTGAGGGTGCTTCAGGAAATCAACCTCCTCCTGAAGCTCGGCCTTGGCCTCGTCCGCTCCTGCCACGTCATTGAAAGTGACCTTTGGCTGCTCGCTGCTGTAGCGCTTTGCCCTGGTCCGTCCAAAACCGAACATCCCTGATTGACTACGCACGGCCCGGTTGCTCATCCACCAGAAGAATCCGAACAGGAGTACCAGCGGCCCCCATGTGAACAGCAACTCGATGAACCAAGGAGTTGAAGACGACGACACGTCTACGACGACATGGTGTTCTATGAGCAGAGGCATCATGCCGGGATCGCCGACGGTCGCGGGAAAGGTCGTGGTGAATTCGCTGTATGCAGTGGCCGCAGCGCTTGGGCTCGCGCCCGGTGGAGATGCAGCAGGCGGCTGCGTGGGCTTCGACGATGGCTCGGTGGGAGATTCGGGCTGTGGCCAAACGAGCTGTTTTACAAATTTACCTTCGATCACGTCTGCGGCGATGTGAACCGACCGGACGTTGTCCTGGCGTACTTGCGCGAGAAACAAGGAATAGGGGATAGCAGCCTTGGGCTGCGACCGCGGCCACAGGCCGGTGACGTACCAGATCAGCAGCGCCAGAGACATCAGCCACCAGAACAGGACGCCGCGCGGGACCTGCGGTTGCTGCGGCCCCGTCATTCTCTTTTCTGGCTTCGCTTCCTGCTGCGCCATTTGCCGCATCCTTCGCCCATTGCGACGTTCACAAGATGGCACATCTGAAGTCAATCTGCCCTACGCCAAATCGCGCGCGGACAGATCCGAAAATGTAATTAATCGGCTTTGAGGAGCGCGCCGACGAGGCGTTCAAGCACGTGGCGCGCGCGGGGCGAGGAAAGCTTCTGATCCCTCCGCAATCGCCGCCAGGTCTCAAAACTCAAAACGAGATCGAGGCTCTCGAAGAACAAGGCATCGTCGCGCTTGTCCTTTGGGACCAGACGGCTGAGCGCGGCACGCTGCTCCCGTGTCATCTCGGCCACTTGGCCGGCGAGAAACGGTGAATGATGGCGGTGAACGTCCGCCGCGATCTTGAACGGCATGATGCGCTCGAAGATGCAGATGCGACGGTCGATCAATTCACCAAGCTGCGCCTCCCATTCGCTGGCAGAGAAGGGACGCTCGACCATTGGACGAATTTCGGCGGTCATCACCGCATCAATCTGCTGGTACAGGCTTTCCATATTGGCAAAGTGGCGGAATACCGTGCGCAGCCCCACGCCGGCGCGTGCGGCGACAGCTTCCGCGCCAGGCGTAACCTGGCCGGCCCCGACCAGCTCCAGCATCGCGCGTACGATACGCTCGTGGCTTGCTTCACTGCGCTGCCGACGGCCATCGGTACGTTCGCGGGCGGGTGTGTCTATATTCATCGTCCCGCTTCAGTCAGTAATCGAGCCGGTGTTGCGGACCTGGCGAGCGCCGGCGGGCCACGGCTCCCGTTCCCACGGCGGTCCAAAAGGGCGATTGAGTGCGGGACGCGGCGGTGCGCTGTAGTTCGGTAGCGCGCCGGCATGATCGGTGTAGTCCGCGAAGAAGGAAAGAATTCCCGCGCGCGCCAGGACCGCGTCGAGCGCATCGCTGCGATACTTTACATAGCGGGCGAGCAGAGTTGCGCGGGCTTCGGCGAGAAACGGCGTGATCGCGATTTCGATCCGATCCCCGCCTGCGAATGCGAGCTGCGCTTTGCCGTCCGCCGCCGCACGGCTGACCCACGGCAGGTAGACGCGGCCCAGTTCGGCGAGAATTGCGATCAGCGTCTCCGGCACCTCTGCGGGCGCCATCCAATCGCCGAACTGTGCATCCTCGGGCTCCATGAGGCGATGAGTGTGCGTGACGATTGCCGGCGCGTCCGCATCGACCCATCGCCGGCACAACGGATCGTTGATGAAATGCGCCGCGTTGCCGCCGAAGAACGCGAAATCCGCGAGCGACGGACGCCCGCCCAGAAGAAACGGATACGCTGCGAGATGAGCACCCATCATCCGAAACCACGGCCGCAGAATTTCCCCGATCCACGAATCGATATTCGCGGCCGTCACGCCAAAGGGCTCGCAGGTCGCGGTGACGTGCGCCTTCACGACTGCGTATGCCTGGTCGCACGCAACGTGCAACTCATGGGTCGCGTCGCGCGCAAGCTCCCATCCGCCAACCCGATGGTTCTCCTCATAAAACCATCGCGATCCCACCGCGGGGCGATAGAACCATTCGTCGAGCGCATCTTCGAGGACGTAGCCGATAAAGCCCAGCACCGGATCGTTGGGAAACACGGGTGGTTCGGGAAAGCGCGACTCCAGGTGATGGATCATCGCGGTCGTGTCCCACATGAAATTACCGTCGGGGGTCGCCACGACCGGCATCGCACCCGGCCATCGGGCCTCACGCGCGGCGCGGTTTGCGCCTGCGAATCGCCGCAGCAGGTACGGGATACCCTTGTAGTCGAGGTAACCGGTGAGCTTGCGCGTGAAGTAGGACTGGCTCATCCCATACACGCGATAGCGCGCGGCGCGAGGCTTGCGGTCAGACGCCGTCGCCAAGGTCAGCCACGCAGCCCGGCAAGACAGCCCGCACGATCGAGGACTGCGTCAATAGCTCGCTTGTCGGGCAGCGCGGCGTATTTTTCGGGCAGCGCGGCGTATTTTTCGCGCAGCGCAGCGAGAGATTTGGCGTGATATTTCTGCGGCTTCTGAGTCCACGTGCGGCCGGCCAGCTCGACGCTGAATTCCTCGCGCCCGCCGGCAATAGCGCTCGCGTTGGCTGTCGTCCACGGCATGAACAACCGGCCGACCTGCCGCTCCAGCAGCGGCATCAGGGTTGGCTCGAGGCTCGCCCAATCCTCGAAATTACCTTCCGCTCGCGGCCACAGCATTCGATGAATCCACGCCAGGACATTCGTGGCGCGCGCTTCGATGATCGCGCCGGGCGTAGGATCGGTCCATAGGTTGTAGAGCTGACCCCACATTGCGAAGTCGCCGAAGGCGGGCCGCGCGCCGAAGAGATAGGCCCGGTTCGCCAGATGCGTCTCAAGCATCGCAAGCGTCTCGCAGAAGGAATCTTCGATCTGGGGCGCGGTCTGTGGGCTCGAGCCGACAAACCAGACTCGCCCGACCATTCGCTCACGCACCTGCGCGATCATGGTGGAAAGCTGTGCTTCGTCGGCCGCCGGCATCATCATACGTGCGAGTCGTCCTGCGCAGCTGAGCTGATCGACATCGCGCGCCCATCGGTAGTGGAACATCCACTTGTTGCCCCATTCGTCGCCGAACTCCTCGAGCAGGACCGAGACGAAGGCAGCAACCGGATCCGACGGATGAATCGATGGTTGGGGATACACAGATTCCATGCGCTCGATTATCGGCGTCGAGTCCTGAAGGCCTTCGTTCTCAGGAGTAACCACCAGCGGCACGATCGGGAGCCGGGCGTATTTCTGGTATTCGGCCTGGCTATCGGCGTTGCGAATGATCCACTGGTGCGGAATTCCTTTGTAGCGGAAATAGGAGCGAACCTTCACCGAGTAAGGAGACAACTCGACGCCGAAGATACGATATCTGTCCGCCATTTGGCTTATTCCTCTGCTGGATTGCCTGTGACAACAGGCTCGCGCAGGCTAATATATTGGCATATCAACTGTCAATATATGCAGGCACTTTGGAAGAGTTGCGAATATCGGCGAACGGCGACATTATGCAGGTCAATAACCGCATCCGACGCGATCACGCTGAGTGCGCGCGGAAAGCAAGGAGTCCGTTATGAGAGAAGCCGTTATAGTAGCCACCGCCCGCACGCCGATCGGCAAAGCGTATCGCGGCGCGTTCAATGATATCGAGTCGCCGTCGATGGCGGCGCCGATTATTCTCGAGGCAATCAAACGCGCCCGCGTCGAACCGGGCGAGATCGACGACCTGATCATGGGCGCCGCGCTCCAGCAGGGAAGCCAGGGATTCAACGTCGCGCGCCAGTGCGCAATGGCCGCGGGGCTGCCGAAAAGTGTCGCAGGCCAGAGCGTGGACCGGCAGTGCTCGTCAGGCCTGATGAGCATCTCGATGGCGGCGAAGCAGATCATGGTCGATGGCATGCAGACGGTGGTCGCGGGCGGAGTCGAGTCGATCAGCCTGGTGCAAAATTCGCACATGAACGCATACCGCCAGGGCGATCCACTGGTCCTCAAGAACGCGCCGGCGGTGTACATG